>Ga0182024_10000043_pt1 | contig 216660 bp, 198 predicted proteins | sample P32metaG_FD_120480 | JGI IMG/M metagenome (GOLD analysis project Ga0182024, IMG submission 120480) | Permafrost microbial communities from Stordalen Mire, Sweden - P3-2 metaG (Illumina Assembly) | ecosystem: Environmental > Terrestrial > Soil > Wetlands > Permafrost | place: Sweden: Stordalen...
CCAAAAGCGCGGCTCCCCCCACAAGAGGGCTCCGCCCCCTTGTGAATCCCCCGCAAGATTTTCAGCGGGGGTACTTGACAGGAGCAGGCCTTCTCATGGAAGCCGTGACCGGAGGGAGCGGTGGTTTGTAAATTGTTTGGCCAGACTGCGGGTCCGCGCTACGTTCTCGATTCCGGCGGGCGGAGGCGCGTGACCTCTAGCCCCTGGCCGATGGGCAGCGTGATCGACTCCACTCCCGGTTGGGACCGGACATGGGCCACGTAATCGGCCAGGTTATGCGAGATGATGTTGTCCGCCACGACGATTCCGCCCGCAGCCAGGGGCAGGAGGTCGAAGAACCGGATGTAGTCCTCTTTCTCGCAGTCGATCAGGGCTAATTGAACTTCTCCCAGGGTTGGGAGAATCGAAGCCGCATCCGCTAAAACGAACTCCACGTGGGGCGCCAGTTCGAGACGAGCCAGAGTCTGTCGTGCCTCCTGCTGCCGCTGCGGCTCAATCTCAATCGAGATCAGGCGGCCGGAGACAGCTCGCGCCGCGACGGCAAGAGCAATGGTTGAGATCCCGCTGGAACCGCCAATCTCCACCATTTCCCCGGCCTCGATCCCCGCGGCTAAGGCGCAAAGGAACTCCGCGCTGGCAGGCTCCAGATTGCGGTGCCGGTCACGTTGCTGAATTCCTTCAGCATCCTGGCGGAGTTTGCGCGTCCAGAGGCGGTCGATCTCTTGGCGCTCGCGGAATCCGAGAAGAGTCAACCTGGTCAGGCCGCGCCGGCGTGCCTGGCCCGAACGGTGACCGGAGCCCGCCTGAGGCCGCTGCGGCACAGGAATTCCAGCAGCAGAATCATTTTGTGATCCTGATCCGGAGTTGGCCGGGCGGCGTAGCGGCTCGATTGTAACTCGGCGATCCGTTCCGCCAACTGTGCCCGCGAACAAAGACAGCCTTCGGCGGCTTCGAGGATCGACGCGCCCATGAAGGCAGCCAGGAACTCCAGTTCATCCGAGGAAAGGCCCATGAGGAAGCGGCGCACGCCGGGTTGTTGGGGCCCTACAGCACACGAAACGAGAGCAGCCACAAAATCACATTGCACGGCAGGTCTCCTGACGGTGTTGAAACATACCTTAACTGGGATCTGAAACGTATTATTACCAAAAGTTAACCTGGGTGCAAGGGGGTGGGGGCTCAAATCGCCGCCGCGCCTCGGATGCTACCATCGTCAGGAAATGAAGGTAGCCAGTTTCAGGATTCAGGGACGCCGGACGTTCGGCATTGTCGAAGGGGACAGAATCATCGATATCGGTGGCCTTGGGGCTGGTGGAGATGCAGAGCTTCGTGCGGCGCTGGCTGCGGGGAAGCTTGCTGAGATGGCGTCCCATAAGAGCGAGGCGGCATCCTTTTCGATCCACGAAATCGAATGGCTGCCGGTTATTCCAAACCCGGACAAGATCCTCTGCGTGGGGGTCAACTACGAAACGCACCGGCAGGAGACGGGCCGCAAGCAGGCCGCTTATCCGACCATCTTCCTGCGACTCGCCAATACGCAGACGGGCCATGGCACCAGCATCCTGCGTCCCAAGGTTTCGTGCGATCTGGATTTTGAAGGAGAACTGGCGGTCATTCTGGGGCGGCCCGGCCGCTACATTCCGGAATTGGAAGCTATGGCATATGTTGCCGGCTATGCCTGCTACAACGATGCCACCCTTCGCGACTGGCAATCGCACACCCATCAGTTCACCCCGGGGAAGAATTTTCCCCGAACCGGCGCTTTCGGCCCGTGGATGACGACAGCGGACGAGATCGCCGATATCGACGCTCTCCATTTGACCACTCGTCTTAACGGGGTCGTCATGCAGGAAGCGCAGCTGGATCAGTTGATCTTTTCGATTCCGCAGTTGATCGCTTATTGCTCGTCCTTCACACCGCTCGAGGCGGGGGATGTGATCTCGACCGGAACACCTGGAGGAGTCGGATTCAAGCGCACGCCTCCGGTTTTTCTCAAACCGGGCGATCGCATTGAAGTAGACATCCCCTCGGTGGGTACTCTCGTCAATAGCGTCGTGGACGAAGCGGGGTAAAAGGGAGGGCAAGCTAAAGCATGCCCCACCGTCGGCGCGCTTGCGATTCGCTACCGCTCATTAAAACCACTTAATCGCTGGGGACTAAAGAAGGAGAGAATAAGGTCCGAAACTGTCTACAGAAGGTATGGAACCGAACGATTCTCCGCTGCCGGATTCCATCTATCCTATGAGCCCACAAAACCTCCTGGTTACTCGCGACACCGGTACAAAGGAACTAGCACTTCACGAGATTTTCGAATCACAAGCGCGGGTACACCCGGGCGCCGTGGCGGTGCTCTTTGGCCACGAAGAGGTGACTTACGGGGAGTTGGAGCGCCGCGCGAATCGGCTCGCACGCCATCTGCGGAAGCGGGGCATTCAGCGCGGGTCGGTGGTGGCCATGATGTTGCCGCGTTCCATCGACGCTTACGTCACGCTCCTGGCGATCCTCAAGGCGGGAGCGGCCTATATGCCGGTCGACCCCGACTATCCGGCGGACCGCATCGCTTACATCCTGGACAATTCCGGAGCGCTCGCGCTGGTGACGACCGCCATTCTGGCAGCCCGCCAGCAAGGGTTTCCCGGCGCTGTGGTACGGGTTGACGCCGATGCCGTGTCGATCGGCGCGGAAAGCCCGGCATCGCTCCCGTGGGTTGAGAACCGAGCGGAGCCGGAGGACCTGTGTTACATCATTTATACATCGGGTTCCACGGGCCGGCCGAAAGGCGTGATGGTGGAGCATCGGAATGTGTGCCACCTGGTGCGCGCCGAAAGCCGCATCTTCGCCATACGGCCGGAGGACCGCGTCTACCAGGGCGCCTCGCTCGCCTTCGATCTGGCGGTGGAGGAAGTGTGGCTGGCCTTCCACGCCGGAGCAACGCTGATTGCCGCCACGGCTGAGATGGCGCACGCCGGGCCCGACCTTTCGCGGCTACTGGCGGAGCGCGGCGTCACGGTGCTTTCCTGCGCGCCGACTCTTCTCTCCATGATGGAAGAGGATGTGCCGGGGCTGCGCCTGTTGATCCTGGGCGGCGAAACCTGTTCCAACCAACTGGTCGCGCGCTGGGCCAAGGCGGGACGGAGGATCGTGAATACTTATGGGCCCACCGAGGCTACCGTCATCGCCACCTACACGGATGTCTCACCCGATCAGCCGGTCACCATCGGCCGGCCTGTGCGAGGCTACCAGATTCATATTCTCGACAGCGAATTACAGCCCGTGCGGCACGGACAGACGGGAGAGATCTGCATAGGCGGTGCGGGCGTGGCCCGCGGATACGTGGGCCTTACCGCGGAGACCGAAGCCCGGTTTGTGGCCGACCCGTTCGCGGCGCCGGGAAGCAGCGGGCGGATCTATCGCACGGGCGATCTGGGCCGCACGGACCACGAGGGCAATATCCACTTCCTCGGCCGCGCGGATGGGCAGGTCAAGCTGCGCGGCTTGCGCGTGGAGCTAAGCGAAATCGAATCGGTGTTGCTGGAAGCGCCGGGTGTTCTGGCGGCTGGGTGTGCGGCACGGGTGAATGGCGGCGGTATCCCGCATCTGGTTGGCTATGTGGTGCCGCGCGAAGGCTACACGGTAGACGAGGGACACCTGAATTCGCACTTGCGGAGCCAGCTGCCGGCGTGGATGGTGCCGGCCCTCATCGAAACGGTAAGCGACCTGCCGCGGTTTCCCAATGGCAAACTCGACCGCGCGTCGCTGCCCGAACCGCGGCCACGCACGGAGCCGCAGCCAATCCGCGCCGAACATGCTTCGACACCCACGGAAAGACGGCTTCTGGAGGTTTGGCGGGATCTGTTTCGTCCTCTGCGGGTGGTGCGCGACGACGACTTCTTTCTGGATCTGGGAGGGCACTCGTTCTTCGCCGCGCGTATGGTCTCCGAGTTGCGCAAAGACCCGATGTTTCGCTCGCTAACCGTGGCTGATGTCTACAACCACCCGACGATCTCCCGTCTCGCTTCGGCCATCGACTCGGCCGCGCCGGCGCGGGTCGAAGCATCACATGCGCCCGCGGCGAATACGGATGATGCGCGGGAACGAGTCCGGCACTTTCTTGCGGGGGCGGCCCAATCCGCGAGCCTCTATTTCGTATTCGGGTTCCGGGGCATCGCTTCGGTCGCACCTTATCTGGTTTATTTCCTGATCGCCCGGCATCATTCGGTGTGGACGTCGGCCGCGTGGGCAGCGGCCAGCGGCGTGGCCGCGCTCCCACTCCTCCTGCTGATGGCGATTTCCGCCAAGTGGCTTCTGCTCGGCCGCATACGGGCCGGCCGGCACCCTTTGTGGGGCGGATACTATCTGCGCTGGTGGTTCGTACAAACGTTGGTGGAGAGCCTGCCTCTGACACGGATCGGCGGAACTCCGTGGCTGCCCGTCGTCTACCGTTTGCTGGGCGTGCGAATCGGGAAAAACGTGCACCTGGCAACCGACCATCTGGCGGCGTTCGACCTGATTTCGATCGGCGACGGCGCTAGCGTAGACGAGGGAGCTTCACTGCCGGGCTATACGGTGGAGCGCGGAGAACTCGTCATCGGACCGGTGAGCATCGGGCGCCGCTGCTTCGTGGGCGCGCGTACGGTTTTGTGCGGGCATACCGTGATGGAGGATGGCGCACGGCTGGAAGATTTGTCGCTGCTCCCGAACGGCGCGCGGGTGCCGGCCGGCGAAACGTGGGCGGGTTCTCCGCCGCGGCGCGGGGACCACACGGCTGTGGAAACCCCTTCTCCAGCGCGCGGGTGGCTGCACCGGGCCGCGTTGGCGACGCTTTACGGCGCGGTCGTCCTCGCCTTTCCACTGATCGAACTGGCGGCGTTCGTACCGGGGATTGCCATCCTCACCTTTTTCCATGGCTGGCATGTTTTCTACGCCGCACCCCTGGCGGGCGCATCGTTCATGCTGTGCCTGACTAGCGAGGTGGTGGCTCTCAAGTGGCTACTGATTGGCCGGGCGCGAGCGGGGAAATATCCAGTGCACGGTTGGTTCTACTTCAGGAACTGGGTCGTGGAGCAGTTGCTCGCCCTGGGCGTGGATGTCGCCGGACCTCTGCACTCCACGCTGTACCTCAAACCGGTCTACTGCGCGCTAGGCGCCCGGCTGGGCCGCCTGGTGGAGTTCTCCACCGCCAGCACCACTACTCCGGATCTGCTGGACATCGCCGACGGCGCTACCATCGCGGACGAGGTTTCGCTGGGCGCGTCACGCGTGGAGTCGGGCTGGCTGACATTGGCGCCCACCAGGCTGGGCCGGCGCGCGTTCGTGGGAAATAGCGCCGTGATCCCCGCAGGGACTACGCTCGGCGACCATTCCCTGGTGGGTGTGCTCACGGCGGCTCCTTCGGCTGAAGAACAAGCCGCTCAGAGCGGCGTATCGTGGCTGGGCTCGCCGCCGATCCTGTTGCCGCACCGCCAAGCCAGCGCGGGCTTCTCCGAGGAGAAGACTTTTCGTCCCAGCCGGAGGCTCATATGGAGCCGCGCCCTTTGCGAGATCGCGCGCGTAACGCTGCCGGATGCGGGATTCATTCTGGTCGCGGTGGCAGTGATCCAGATGGCACTCAGACTGTGGGACCGGTGGGGAGCAGCGATCGCGCTTCTGTCGCTGCCGGCGATCTTCGCCGCCTGCTCGCTAGCCGCGGTCCTGGTGGTTGCGCTCGTCAAGTGGATGGTGATGGGGCGCTACCGGCCCTTCGAGCGGCCCTTGTGGAGCACGTTCCTCTGGCGGCTGGAGTTCGTGAACGCTCTGTTTGAATTCCTGGCAACTCCTTTGGCGCTCGACGCACTGCAAGGCACTCCCCTGCTCCCCTGGTATCTCCGCCTACTCGGCGCGCGCGTGGGGCGGCGCGTCTACGTTGGCACCACAGGCTTCCTGGAGTGGGACCTGGTGGAGATCGGCGACCGTACCGTCCTGAACGATGGGTGCATTCTGCAGACGCATCTCTTCGAAGACCGCGTTTTGAAGGGTGCGCGACTCCGCATTGGGGCGGACTGCGAGATCGGCGAGCAGTCGATTGTCCTCTACGATACGGAGATCCACGACGGCGCACGGGTCGGACCGCTGTCGCTTGTGATGAAGGGTGAGACGCTGCCGGCGGGCAGCGCATGGGTAGGCAGTCCGCTGTCCGCGGTGCAGCGATAGCGTACGAAAAAACCATACGAAAAAAACCAGACACAGGCCGGGAGGCCTGTGCCACGTGGCACCGGCATTCCTGCCGGTGTGGGTTGCGCCGGAGGCTTGTGCGACCTTTACGGGTCGCGCAAATAATTCCGGTAGAGTCCGCTGGTATATGTGGTCCACGGTTCGAAGCCACGCTCGCGGTAGAGTTGGTAGGCGAAATCAATGTTCGCCTTGCAGTCCAGCAGGTCGCGCAGATTGACACCCGCGCGCTTCAGATGCACGGTGTTGATCTGAAAATATCCCCAATCGAGCGTGCCGTCGGTATTGTAGTGGTAGATCTCGCAGGCGCCGCGGGGGTTCTCGGCTCGCTCGACGGCCAGCGCCACGCGGCAAGCCGGGCCGAACTTATTACAGGCGTATTGCTGGTACGCCGTCAGCCGGTGGCCGGATTGATCCGCCTGGGCTCCCACCGTGTCGTCGGTCGAGACCCTGGGCGCAATCACCAGCGGCCATTGGAGGCGCATGCGCAACGGGGATTGCAGAGTTACGGTGAAGCGGGCCTGCAGCGCGACTGCGGCAAAACCGGCAAACGCCGCCAGCAGAAAAAGCAGCCGCGGAATCTTGGCCGGTGCCCGCGAAAGACGCGATCGCCGGGCACTGGTTCGCTTCACTACGGTTTTCGCAACACTCCGCTTGGGGCTCATCGAACTCGAATTCTGCCGATCGCACGCAAAATAACGGACCGCGGCTGGCGCATTTCTTTCGTCCAGGTTACTACAACCGCTGCAGGGCATCCATAGCATAACAAGACTTCCACATCCTAAATCGTCTACAATGGATTATGCAGCATTTCAGATGGGGCAAGGAGAACGAGGTTTTTCTCGCCCAAATCGATGCGGAACATCGTGATTTGTTTCGAGTCGCCGATGAATTGCAGCACGCCATTGCAGAGGGCGCGCCGGCGGCCCAAGTGAAAGTGCATCTGCGGAGCTTGGTTTCTCACGTGGAAGAGCATTTCTCGCATGAGGAGTGGCTGATGCAGTCCACCGCGTATCCATCCTACGGTTGGCACAAGCAGCAGCATGAAACCGCGCGGCGGCGAGTGAAGCTGTTCGCACCGTTGATCGAGGGAGGCAACGCCGAAGGCACCGAATTATTCTTCGAGTTCCTCTCCGGCTGGCTGGAGGACCACACCACCGTCACCGATCGCATGATGGGCGCGTACGTGCGGAACTACGAGCGGGCACACGGCTCTAGCGCCTTCGCTGGATGGGCGGGAAGCGGTGAAGTAGCCTCCGCCGCGGCCCCGGAGGAACCGCGATTGCATCCCAAGACCGTCCAGTTCTGTAACGCCTGCGGAGACACAACCACGCACGAACTGCGTCCCAGCGGACTGGTCTGCGTCAAATGCGTGGGACGGTCCGTCAGCGCGGAACTGGACCGGGACTAAGCCGTCGCCGTCACTTCCGGTGTTGCGCCGGCTTGGCGAGGGCGAGGGCTTTCTGGATAACGGTTTCGCGCTCTCCGTTCGACCAGCGCCGTTGAATTTCCTGCTCATTCAGCCCGGCGACGCGGCCGACTAGCAGAAACGGCGGCAGCGCATAACGCAGCGTCTCCCAACGCGCCATTTCCACCAGGGCCGGAAGCGCCCGCTCGCGTATCTGATCGAGCACTGCCACTTCATGGCGGTCAGTCAGCGCCACTAAAATGTCGGCGGCCTGCAGCCGGTCGCTTAATACCAGCGAGTTCAGCAGCTCGATTAACCAGGTGGGTGATATGCGGATGCCGAGGCTGGGGTCGCGGGTAGCCGCTGCCGCCAGGGCCTTCAGCGATCGCATCGCGTTGCTGCGCACGGATTCGTCCGGGTCCTGCAAGGCAAACTGGAGATCGCCGACCACCTCCGCCTTCCTGGGCGCGTAGCCGATCACCACCGCCGCGATGGCGCGCTGCTCGGGATCCTCAGCGTTGCGCAGAACATCGCGCAGCTCCACCATGTGTTCGCCGGTGTACGAAGCCAATTTATCCTCGAGGCCTCGCGCGGAATTCGCCGTCGAAAGTTTCACCTGGTCCGAACTGGTTTTTTGTTGGATGGCATCCCGTACGACCTCGACGAACTGCTGGTAGTCGGCCGCCAGATCTTCCGGGAGAACGGATTTGCCAGTCGGTTCCGAGCGGAAAGCCACACGCGGCCCGTCCTTCTCTTCCACTCCGATGAATAGAATGGCGTCCGCACCTTCACAACAGATGGCTTCCACGCGAACCCGCTGGATACCGGAAATTCCGTTGATGCGCTCTTCCAGATCGCCCTTGGATGACGGGAGTGGTTCACCCGGCTGCAGTTTAGCCTCGCGCAGGATCCGGGAAGCGGGCACTTTTCCCGTTCCGTAGAAATCAATGTCGTGAACGCGCGGGATCTGCGCGCCAGCCAGCCACACGGCTCCAAAGACGGAAAGCGCTCGGCGCCAACCGCGCAGCCCAAAGAGAGAGTGCCCGGTCACGCTTGCTTTTGTGCCAGCGGCCCAATAATCGGCAGCACCACTGTCTTGCCCTGATATGTCATCACGATCATGTAGACCCAGAGGATGAAGAAGCACAGCCCGATCACGGACCGAATGAAGAGGTAGCCGAAGAAGAACCCTACCGAGCCCATCATCGCGAAAAGGATGCCGACGGCAATCAAAACCACGATCCAGGCCGCGCCCAGAAAAATGGCTTGAAAGGCATGGAAGCGGATGGTCCGATTCCGGTTGTACGGTTCCAGCACCAGGAACAGAATGCCGGTAATCAGAGTCAAAACGTAGCACAGTGCGGAAGCCGCATTATCCGTTAGCCCAGCCGCGGCGATCGGAGCGGGAGTTCCGGCTCCAACAGGGGTCGCCCCCGCGGGCGGCGCTGCTGCTCCCAACGGAGTTCCACACTTGGCGCAAAAGCGGCCTTCAACAGCGGCGCCACAACTCGCACAGAACGGCATGATCAAACCTCCACTCTTATTAAGGATAGTCTTAGTGCACGGCCCGTAGAGCAGCCGAAAACTGCCCCGCCCACCCGATGAGCCACACCACGATCGAAACACTCGCCCACGCAAGGGTACTGTTTTGCAATCCCATCTTGATTCTGCGCTCCAGCCAATTAGTATTGCCAGGGCGGCCGGCCGTCCAGAGCTGTACCGCGGCGAGCATCAAGACTCCTGCTGCCACAAACAGAACACCCAACGTCAGTGCCGGTCCACCGGGAGCGATGCGCCAGGCCCTTTCCACTTGGCCGTGAAGCGTCAGGACTACGCTGCGGGTCAGTCCACAGGTTGGGCAAGGCAAGCCAAAGCGCTCGTGAAAGGAACATACCCAGTTGAGCGGATGGCCGAAGACATAGACTCGCGCCTCATCCGCCTGCAGAATGATTCGCGCCATCATCGCCTGAAGCAAAATCGCCAACCCGGCGGCTGCCGGCGGCATTCCCGGTCTGGACAAAAATTTTCGCATTACGCTACCTGCGGGTTGTTAATTACGTAGCAACCCACGGCTTTATCGTGCAGCGTTTGCCGGCGGTCATCCCAAAGGGGCCAGAGCAGATCGAGCAGCGGAAGAAACGGCACCAAGCCCATCGCGGCCTGGGCCAACAGGCGAATGAGCGCCGTCCCCTGCGTAAGCAACGCGCCGTTGGCGTCGACGACCATGATTTTCACCACACCCTGTCCGATGGAGTAGCCGCGGCTGGCGATGAGGTAAACACGATTGTAGAGGCCCACCGCTAAAGTGGCTAGCGGAAATAGCACGATAAAGAAGCAGCAGAATGCGCCGGCGGTGTTTCTGCCGCCCACGCCGGCGAGGAGACCAATCACCCCGCTTAGGGCAAAATACAAAATCAGCATGACTGGCGCGACTAGCAAGGTGTCCACCAGGTAGCCGATGGCGCGAGTGCCCCAGGTAGCGTAATCCATGGTGCGCCCGACTGCGCCAATCGGGACCGGCGCCGGCGTAAATGCGGACGACTGAGCCGCGGCCTGCCGGGAAGCCAGGACGGAGCCGCAGCTTGGGCAGAATTTAGAGCCGTCGCTGATGGATGCGCCGCAACTGGTACAGAACATCGACGTCCTCCGCTACGATGTGAGGGTAATTATAGCTGGTCTTCCAGCGGGACGGTCTGGAAAATCTCATTTGCCGGGAGGGCCAAGGATGAGCAGAGGAATCACTCCGCCGGCTACCGCGCCGATGATCAGCCCCAGGCTTCCGGCGCCCAAAGCCGAGATAACGAGGCCTGCGAGAGAGCCGATTCCGACTCCCACGATTACGATCATGAGCCTTTTAGCCATTTTGGGGAACGATAGTTTCACCATAACAGGCGTATGGCCTACCGTGCCGGCGACAAGATCGCCAGCGTTACGTAACGCCGGCGGTCTTCGCCGCCGGTTTGGTGCCTCACCTAAGCCCGCTGAGCGAGAATACAACCATGAAGGCTTGTATTCTGCGGGCACCGGCGGCCATTGAGTCCCGCCCGCTCGAGATGGTGCAGCTTCCGAAGCCCGTGCCCACTGGCCGGGAAGTGCTGGTACGCATCCATGCCTGCGGTGTGTGCCGCACAGACTTACATGTCACGGAGGGCGAACTGGCGCCGCGCAAGAGCCCCATCGTCCTTGGCCACCAGGCGGTGGGTGTGGTGGAGGCGAATGGCCCGGAGGCGTCGCGCTTCGAGCCGGGTGCGCGCGTGGGAATTCCGTGGTTGCACAGCACCTGCGGCGTTTGCGAATACTGCCGGTCCGGCCGGGAGAATCTCTGCGAGAAGGCCACTTTCACGGGCTGGATGGCGGACGGTGGATACGCCGAATACGCGGTGGCTCGTGAAGATTTCGTTTATGCGTTGCCCGAAGGATTCAGCGACCTTCACGTGGCGCCGTTGCTGTGCGCAGGCATTATCGGATTTCGGACCCTGCGCCTCTCCGGCATCGAACCCGGCGGCAAACTTGGAATGTACGGCTTCGGCGCGGCGGCCCATGTGGCCATTCAGGTGGCGCGGCATTGGAAGATCGAGGTCTACGCCATCACACGAGACGCGCGTCACCGGCAGCTGGCCCTCGACCTGGGCGCTCGGTGGGCGGGGGATTCCAACGAGGAGCCTCCGGCGAAACTGGATGCCGCGATGATCTTCGCGCCGGCCGGAGAACTGGTGATTGCCGCTTTGCGGACGCTCAAGCGCGGTGGGACGGTGGCGCTGGGAGGCATCCACATGAGCCCGATTCCGCCACTCGATTACGACCTGCTCTATGGCGAGCGCGTCATCCGCAGTGTGGCCAACAACACGCGGCGCGACGGCGAGGATTTCCTGAAGATCGCGGCGGAGATTCCGATCAAGACCCAGGTACAGGAATTCGGATTGGAGCAAGCCAATGAGGCTCTGAACGCGCTGAAGAATGATGCGGTGCGGGGAGCGGCAGTGCTGCGGGTTACCGAACCGCGACCGTGAGGGAGTGGGGGCTGCGGAAAAAACCTGACACAGGCCGGGAGGCCTGTGCTACGTTACTTGCCTAAGATGTAGACCTTTTCTCCGGGATGCACCAGTTTGAGCCGCTGGCGAATCTCCATCTCCTGCTCGGCTGGACTGTCGCCGAGCCGCTGGATGTGTTCGCGCAGCCGCTCGTTTTCCTGCGCCAAAGCCGCGTTATGCTTTTGGGCGTTCTCTATCTGCCGCCGCTTCTCGAACAGAGCCGGTATTCCCCGAGGACCCTGCAACGTGAAAAAAGCATAACTCGCAACCAGAATAAATGCGATCCCGTATCCAAATCGGGACAGTGAAACCTTCATATGAAATGGGCCCGGATGAATAATGTTAGCATTGCCTTCTTCGATCTGCTCTGGAAATTTTTCGATGACCGACAAGATTGTTGTCCTAAGCACATGCGCCTCCGAGGAGGAGGCCGAAGCCCTGGCGCGCAGCATGGTGGAACAGCGCCTGGCGGCCTGCGTCAATGTGATTCCCCGCATGCGCAGCTACTATCGCTGGAAAGGCGCACTGGAGTCGGCCGAGGAGTGGCTGCTATTGATCAAATCGTCGCGCGATCGATTCCACGAGCTCATGGCCGCTCTGGAGAAAGCGCATTCCTATGAGATTCCCGAAGTCCTCGCCTTGCAGGTGGTGGATGGCGCCGCCAACTACCTGAACTGGATCGACGTCAACCTTCGAGACGAAGAATGAGCGGGCTGGCGAAAGGTCTCGCTCTGGTATTCGACATGGATGGCGTGCTGGTGGACTCCAATCCGACACACGTAAAGGCCTGGGAAATTTTCAACCGGCGGTACGGATTGGAAACTACAGATGCGATGCGTGAGAACATGTACGGCCGGCGCAACGACGAAATTGTGCGCGAATACTTCGGCCACGAGCTGGCGCCGGAAGAGGTGTTCGCCCGCGGCGCCGCCAAGGAGGAACTCTACCGCGCATTGATCGCGGACAAAATGGAGGAGATCCTGATGCCAGGAATCCGTGCGTTCCTCGATTTCCACCGGGACGACCCCATGGCCGTGGCGAGCAATGCGGAGCCTGCCAATGTCGGGTTCACTTTGGAGCGTGCGGGGCTACGGCAATTCTTCCGCGTGGTAGTCGATGGCCACCAGGTCCGCCATCCCAAACCGCATCCCGAGGTTTACTTGCGGACCGCCGAGTTGTTGGGAATCGCACCAGTCAATTGCCTGGTGTTTGAGGATTCTCATTCCGGAGTGCAGGCGGCGCGGGCTGCCGGAGCCAGGGTTATCGGGGTTCTTACGACTCATGGGGACTTGCCGGGAGTGGAATTAACCATCGATAATTTTGGCAGCGGGAATCTGGAGCCATGGTTACGAACGCAGAAGCCGGTCCTCTGAAGCGGTTGGCGTTTCCTGCGTTGGCGCTCGCGCTGGCCTTGGGCGGCGTGCCCGCTCTGGCGCAGGTCCAGCTTACGTTGGAACAGGTTGGCTCCCGCCAGCCGCCTCAATTCACGCCTGTTTACGCGGGACAACGAGTGACGGTTCGAGGAGTCGTCTCCGCCAAGACCTTCCACTTTCCCGCTTACTCCCTGCTGGCAATCGAGGAATCCGGGCACGGAGCCGTGCTGGAAGCGCCCGAAGGCAGCCAGGCCATCGACGGCTATCTGCCGGGTGACGAGATCGAGGTGGACGGGACGATTTCCTCGCATGCCGGGTTGGTGACTATCCTGCCATCCGCGATCCACAAGATCGGCCGGAGACCGCCCCCCGCACCGCAAAAGATCCACGTCGACGAACTGGTGGGATTCGGGCATCTCGGCCAACTAGTTCGCACCGAAGGGCGCATCGTGGATGTCGGGGAAACTACTGGTGGGCCCTACATTCTAGTGGCGTCGCGTGCCGGCGATTACAAGTTGTTCCTGCCACACGGGTCGGCCGCCAGCCCGCAAAGCGTGAGTGGATTCCAAGCCGGGGATAAGGTCGAGGCAACGGGTGTCGCAGCGCAGTATAGTCCGACTCCTCCGTACAACCGCTGGTTTGAGTTGCTGGTCGGCGATAGCTCCCAACTCATCCTCACCGAACGCAGGACGACGGTGCCGCCTCTGGCGGTGGCAGCCGGCCTGATGGCGGTGATGCTGATCGGCTTCGTGCTGTGGAGCCGCGAGCGGCGTATCCGCGGGCAGCGGGAGCGGCTGCGAAAGACATATCAATTGGGAGAGGAAATCCTGGGCGCCCCTTCCGTCGAAGCGATCCTTGCGGCCATCGAGGAAGCCCTACCCCGCGTTCTGGGTGTTTCCCGTGTTCACATGTACGTCTACAATCGGGGGGGCAAGACGCTGGACGAAGTAGTTTCCGAGGGACACTCCCCGGTCTCGATTTCGCTCTCGGCGCCGCCGGGAGGAACCCATGCCGGCGCGGTAGCCTGTTTCCACTACCGGACGCTGTTGGCGATACCCGATATCCAGCGCAGTCCCTTTCCCATCGCCACGGCCGGCGGGCAAGGCGCGCCGAAATCGCTGCTGTTTGTTCCCATGCTCTCGCAGGGCGAGGTGGCGGGCGTGGTCGAACTGGATCAGGACGACCGCGCACGCGATTTCACGGCCGACGAGCAGGCGCTGGCGCAGCACCTCGGAAATCAGATTGGCGTGGCCATACGGCTCCTGGACCAGAGGTTCGTGCAAGAACAACTGTTCCGCACGGAGAAGCTGGCGGCGGTGGGCCGGCTCATCTCCGGGGTGGTCAATGAGCTCCAAACACCGCTTGCCTCGATCGCCGAATTGGCCGATCGGGCGCTGATGCGATCGCAGGCATCTCCCGCCGATCGCGAAGTACAGGCTATCGCTGCCGAGGCCCAGAAAGCCTCGGCGATTGTCTCACGGCTGGTCTCCTTCGCAGCGGCCGAGCAAGGCGACGCGCGCCCTGTGAATGTTACAACCCTGCTGCGGAACCTGATCGAGTTCCGCGAGCGCGACTGGAAGGCCTCGGGAATTCAGGTGGAGGATCTGACGCTGCCCGAAGCGCTGTTCGTAACCGGCTCGCACGGGCAGCTCGAGCAGGCTTTTCTCACGCTGTTCGTTCACGCCGAGCAGTCGCTGGCTCAAGCCCCCGAGAAGACCATCACCATTCGCGCCAGCATCCTGGCCAAGCGGCTGCTGGTGGAAATCACCTTCAGCGCGCCGCCGGACGCTCGCACTCCGGAGGAGACCGCTTCCGTCCTGGGCGTGACGCGCGGCGTGATCGGCGGGCACGGCGGGGAAGTTCGGCTGATGGAAAAGGACCACGCCTATCCGCGCTTCGAAGTGGACCTGCCGCTTACACGCGAACGTTCGGTCACCAACCAGGGGGCCGCTCCGTTGAAAAACGGCGGGCGCCAGATGACCGCGCTCGTGATCGAGCCAGAGGACACGTCCCAGCGCCAGTTGCTGGCGCTGCTGGCGAACCGCGGCTACCGCGTAGTCCCCGTAGACAATGCCGATGCGGGCCTGGAACTGGCGCAGCGCATGCGGTTCGATGCCGCCTTCTGTTCCGTCCACGCGCCCGGATTGAACTGGGTGGAACTGTCGGAACGGCTGCAATCGCGCGTCGGTGGATTCGTTCTCCTCTCCGATCATTACGATGCCGAGCTCTCCGCCGATTTCGATGGAGACGGACGCTTCGTGGTGGCCAAGCCGGTACAGGAGAGCGACTTGGAACGAGTGCTGCGCAGCGTGGATTCACTGGTGGAGTCGCAGGAGCCCAGGTAGGGCGGCAGAGGGAATTGCAGGCTGGCGCTGCGAAAACTTGCATGGAAATTGCGTCCAGAGGTATTAATTTATATTTTAAGATATCAAACTCGTATATAATGAAATTTCCATGTATCGCAGTAGCCTGGTACTGGCCGCGCTGGCAAGCAGCGTCGTCTGGGGACAAGCGCCGACTTATTCCACCAATAGCATTCTCAACGGGGCGGATTTCACAACCGGTCCCTTCGCGCCAGGTTCTATAGTCTCGATATTCGGCGCTGGTCTTTCTTTTGAAACCGACGGCATTCCAGCGGGCAACTCAAACACATTGCCGGATTATCTCGGGGATGTGCGCGTCTATGTGAATAATCTGACTTCGCCAATGATTTATGTCTGCCCCACGCAAATCAACTTTGTAGTGCCCGATAATTTGCTGACCGGTAGTTTCCCTCTACGAGTGGTGCGGCAAGGCGTTACCGGGCCCGAGGTGACGATTGCGCTGGTGGCTGCGGCTCCCCGATTGTTTGCCACCGATGCGGGCTTTGCCATCGCCCAGCATGGCGCGGATTATTCGGTGATTACCCCCGCCGCTCCGGCACTGCCCGGTGAAGTGATCGTGGTCTATGCCACGGGGCTCGGTAGTACGGCGCCCGAGCCGCAGCCTTTCGAGATTCCGCAGTATCCCGGCTTGCTGGTGAACAGCCTGCAGATGTTTTTGGATGGGGCGCAGGTGAGTCCCGACCGAATTTTTTACGCGGGCCTGACCCCCGGTTCGGCCGGGGTTTACCAAATCAACGTCACACTGCCGGATGTCATGGGAAGCAACCCCGAAATCCGTGTGACAGTGGCTGGGCAGGAAAGCACGGCGGGCTTGAAGTTGCCGGCAACCGGTTCCTGATGGTGCGCGTTGAATATATAGACTAGAATCGGTTTAGGAGTTACGGATGTTCGTACGGATTTATCTGGCGTTAACTTTGGTTAGCGGGGGGTTGGTGGCGGCTGAGGAGGCCATCGCGCCGCCGGCGGAACCGGCCAAGCCGGCGAACTACACCATCGACACCGGAACCAAAGTGCCTTTGACGCTTATCAACGGGGTAAGCACCAAGCATTCGCTGCCAGGAGACCGCGTGTATCTGGAGACGGTGTTCCCGGTTTTGGTGAATGGCAAGATCGTCATCCCGGTCGGCAGCTATGTGGCCGGCACGGTTACCCAGATCAAGAAACCGGGGCGCGTGAAAGGGCGCGGCGAATTGTATGTGCGGTTCGATTCCCTGACGCTCCCGAATGGCGTCACCCGTGATTTTCGGGGCCGGATAGGCGGCATCGATGGCACCGCCCCCGGAGATCTGGATCGCGACGAAGGCAAAGTCACCAGCGAGGGCAACAAGAAGGGCGATCTGGAAACGGTTGGCGAAGGTACCGCCGCGGGCGCTAGCGCCGGTGGACTGATCGGCGGCCTGGCGCTCGGCCATCCTGGTTTGGGCGTAGGGATCGGGGCAGGAGCGGGCGCAGCCCTGGGCATGATTGGCGTGCTGCTTACCCGTGGTCCCGATGCCGTTCTGGATAAGGGCACTACGGTGGAGATGGTGCTCGATCGCAATATCAGCTTCAGCGAGAGCGACGTGAACTTCGGTAACTACCAGGCGCCTCCGATCGTGGTCAGTCCGTCGTCCGGGGCGGGCACTGCCGGGTCATCGATTCCCCGCAACCGCTTTCCGTTCTAGCTGCTGACCGCTCCCTATGGTCGCGCCTCAGAAACGCAACCTACACTCGCGATTCTGCGCTGGCGGCGGGGGCCAGCAATCTGGAGATGAAGTTGGTGTCCATGCGCCCCTCCAGGAAGGCAGGGTCGGCCAGAATGCGTTTGTGCAGCGGAATCGATGTGTGGATGCCTTCGATAATGAACATGTCGAGCGCGCGATTCATGCGCCGGATGGCTTCGGCGCGGTCGCAGCCGTGAGCGATCACCTTGGCTACCAGCGAGTCGTAGTAAGGCGGAACGACACAATCTGAGTAAGCCCACGTGTCTACACGGACGCCGATCCCACCGGGAACGTGGAAGCCGGTTACGCGGCCCGGAGAGGGCACGAATGTTTCTGGATTCTCGGCATTGATCCGGCACTCGATGGCGTGCCCGCGGAACTGCACCGGACCGCGCAGAATGCTGCGCAGCCGCTCCCCTTGCGCGATGCGGATCTGGCTTTTCACGATGTCGATGCCGGTAACCATCTCCGTAACGGGATGCTCCACCTGCACGCGGGCGTTCACTTCGATGAAATGAAGTTTCCCCGTTTCATCCATCAGAAACTCCACTGTGCCGGCGTTGGTGTACCGCGCCGCCGAGAGAGCTTTTTGTAGAACCGCGGAGATTTCGGCGCGTAGCTGGTCGTTCATCGCCGGAGACGGCGCTTCTTCGACGAGTTTCTGGTGACGCCGCTGGATGCTGCACTCGCGCTCGCCGAGGATCTCCACGCTGCCAAGTTCATCCGCCAAGACCTGAAATTCGATGTGCCGCGGCGCCGCGATAAACTTCTCCAGGTACACGTCGCGTACGCCGAATGCGGCCTCGGCCTCTTGCTGCGCTTGCACGAGAAGGCCGGGAAGATCGGCGGCATCTTCCACCACGCGCATGCCGCGCCCGCCGCCGCCCGCGGACGCTTTCAAGATAACCGGGTAGCCGATCTGCGCGGCAATCTCGATGCCTTCCTCCGGGCTCTCGAGAACCCCGGTGGAGCCCGGTAGCACGGGGACGCCCATATCTTGCATAAACGCGCGGGCCTCTTGCTTCACGCCCATCAGCCGGATCACATCCGGTTTCGGACCAATGAAATGAATCCCCGAAGTTTCGCAGACTTCGGCGAAGCCCGCGTTTTCGCTCAGAAAACCGTAGCCCGGATGCACCGCGTCTGCGTTGGTAATTTCCGCGGCGCTGATGATCGAAGGAATGTCCAGGTAGCTGCGAGCGCTCTTGGCCGGCCCGATGCAGATGGCCTGATCGGCGAACCGCACGTGCGAACTATAGCGATCCGCCTCGGAGTAGACCGCTACCGTTTGAATCCCCAGTTCCTTGCAGGCGCTGATGATGCGGACGGCGATCTCGCCGCGATTGGCGATGAGAATTTTCCTAAACCGGCCGGACGGCAAATAGAGCCTCCCCGTATTCCACCGGTTGGCCGTTCAGAACCAGCTTGCTTTCCACGATGCCGGCCGTCTCCGCCTCGATCTCATTCATGAGCTTCATGGATTCGATGATGCACAGAACCTTGCCGGGTTGGACGCGCTCCCCGACGCGCACGAACGGCGGAGCGCCCGGCGAGGGAGATTCATAATAGGTGCCGACGATGGGCGATTTGACCAGCACCACGTTGGGATCGGGCGGCTTTTCCAGGCTCTCTCGCGCGCTTCCGACGGCTGTTGGGGAGGCAGCCAGGGCCACAGCCGGCGCGGGCGGGGCCACCAGGATCTCCTGCCCCGCGGCGACCGCGCGCCGGATCCGGACGCGGTCCTCTCCGCGCTGCACTTCGAGTTCCGCAATCCCCGTTTCGGTAGCGAGCTGAATCAGCTCACGTATCTCATCGACAGTCATTAATCGACTAGATTAGCAGACGCAGAACCACCGCTCCCTTTGGTCACGGCTCTGTATCGGCGTTACCGAGCCGTGACCAAAGGGAGCGATGGTTTTGGCTTACGTTTCCGCAATGGCTGCTCTCACAGAACCAGCCTCTCTTCCCCCTCGCGGCGGGTGAGGTGCTCGCGGTCGAGATACTCCAGCAAAGGGATGGCATATTTCCGCGAAATGCCGGTCCAATCCTTAAAGGCCGCTACCGTGAACCTCGTGGATTTTCGATCGGCCAGCATTTGCCGCAGCCTATCCAGAGCGGAACGGTGGAAAATCAGGTCGTTGCTGATGCGTACCAGGCGGCGCTCGCGAAGCAGGATTTGCAACAGCGAGCGTGCCCGCGCCCCTTCCACGCCGGATGCGGCAAGCACTTCCATCACCGCGGGTGTGGCCAGCCCGGCTTTCTCAAAGGCCTGCTCGATGGCTGCGCGCGCCTGCTCTTCGTCCTCTTTGAGCACGACTTTGTGGCCGCGCGAGCGAACGGTTTCGCCCTCCACCACCAATTCTTTTGCGCTGTCCAGCATGAAATCCAACAAGAACGGAGGGGCATCCGGAAGTTGCGAGCTGCGCAAATCCTGTTTGGCGATGCCCGGCAGCAGCGGCTTCTCTCGATGGAAATCGAGCACGGCTTTGAAGAGCCGCTCCCCGGCCGCGGTGAACCACGCGCGGTCCACATACCAAGGAAGAGGCTGCGGAACGGTTACTAAAGGCACATCGCGCGCTGCGATATCGATGTCCCGGGCGCGCATTCCCGTGCGGCCCACCAATTCCATCGTCCCCATGCCGAATGGCGATTCCTTCACGAGAAGGGCAATTTTCGCGGGCGGTGGAGCACTCGCGAGCACATCGAGCCGGGCTTCCACGCTATCGCTTTTACGGTAGCGGCGGCCGCCGATGTCCAGCACAACGCCGCCGCCAATCGTGATCACCGGCGAGAACATGCGGATGATGAAGCGGTCTCCGGGCAACAGCAGCGCGAGGTCGCGCAACACCAATCGGACATACGCCGCGCTCCCTGGCGCGAGGACTGAGCGGCCGCCGAGCAGGCGCACTTCGGCTTCGATTTCAGCGGTGCCGGAATGAAAGTGAACGGGGGCGCGATTCTTAAGCGGCTTGGCGGAGGGCAACAGGTTGAGCCGGCAGTCCAGTTGATTCACCGCATGGAAACGCTCCGGCTCGGAAAGCACATCGCCGCGGGCTAGATCAGCCGTCTCCACATCCGCCACATTGACGGCGGTGCGCTGCCCGGCCACCGCGCGCTCGGCCGCCGCACCGTGCACCTCCACGCCGCGCACCCGCAAACGGCGCCCCTTGGGGTACACTTCGACTTCCTGCTCTCTGACCAGCGAGCCCGAAACCAGAGTGCCCGTCACAACGGTGCCAAAGCCTTTGATGGAAAAGACGCGGTCGATCGGCAACCGGAAGGGTCCGGCGGCGTCCTTCTCCGGCGCCTCGGCGGCGATCCGCGCCAGTTCGCGGCGCAACTCGTCGAGACCGTCACCAGTTACCGAGCTTACGGGCACGATCGGGGCGCCCTCGAGAAACGAGCCGGCAGCCAGTTCCTCGACTTCGAGACGCACCAGGTCGAGAATGTCGCGCTCCACGAGGTCGGACTTGGTGAGCGCGATCACCCCGCGCGGAATGTCCAGCAGGCGACAAATATCGAAATGCTCGCGCGTCTGCGGCTTGATCGATTCGTCGGCCGCGATTACGAACAGCACCAGGTCGATGCCGCCCACACCGGCTAGCATGTTCTTCACAAAACGCTCGTGGCCGGGTACATCGACGAAACCCAGGCGCAGGGAAGGCGTCAATTGCAGGTGGGCGAATCCGAGGTCGATGGTAATGCCGCGCCGTTTCTCCTCCTCCAGCCGGTCCGCGTCGATGCCCGTTAGAGCCTTTACCAGCGCCGTTTTCCCGTGGTCGATGTGGCCCGCGGTGCCGACGATGATGTTCTTCATGCTCGTTCCCATCCTACTACCGGCCCAGCCCGCCACCTTCCGCGCAGGCGTCACGCTGGTCAAGGTGGATGCGGCCGTGACCGATCGCGCCGGCCGCACCATCACCGGACTCACCGAGCAGGATTTCGAAGTCTACGATGAAAACGCGCCGCAGAAGATCCTGCATTTCGAGCACGAGCCGGACCCTCTGGATCTTCTTCTGCTGCTGGACGTGAGCGGCAGCATGCACCGCTCGCTGGGAGAGCTGGCTTCAGCCGCGCGCGCTGCATTGCGCCCGCTCAGCTCCGGAGATCGCGGCGCCGTGATGCTTTTCGCGCGCTCCTCCGTGGTCAGCCGGAAGTTCACATCCGACTTCGCCGCTGTTGAGAGCGAGATTCGCTCGGCTATGGATGCTCAGGACCTAGGCAGCGGAACGGCCATCAACGCGGCGATTCTAGCAGCCGCCGCGTACTTCCGCGACGAGACGGCCAAAGCGCGTCGCGCAATTCTAATCGTCACCGACAACCTCAGCCTGAACTACCGTGTTCCGGACGAGCAGGTGATCCGGGAGTTATATGCTGCCGATGCCACCCTGAACGCTATCCTCATCGGCAAACAGCGCCGCCCCGACGCGCCCAAGCCGGGTGCCTACGTCAACCCCGATTTCACGCCCTCGGATGTATTCCAGCTGGCCAAAGAGACCGGTGGCGAAGCCATGGAATCGCGGCAGGCCGGTGACTCCTTTCAGCTCATGATCGAGCGGATCCGCACGCGGTATCGCTTGCAGTACGAAGCGCCGCCTGCCGAGGCCGGGCAACTCAGGCATATACGCGTTCAGCTTGCGCCCGCTGCCCGCGCCCGTTATCCGCAGGCCGCCATACGGGCTCGCGCGGGATACTACGCGCTACAGTGAGAAGGTGGTTTCGATTCTCCTGTTAGCGCTGGTGTCGGGCTCGCTGGTCTATTGCATTCTGGCAATCATAGCCGTGGCCTCCTACGACGACGCGCGACCGGCCAAGCCGGGCGATCTGCCGCCCATCAGCGTTTTGAAGCCTCTCTCCGGCGTGGACCTCGGGTTGGAAGACAACCTGCGCACTTTCTTCCAGCAGAAATATCCCGAATACGAAATCCTCTTAGCGGTGCGCAGTCCCGAGGACCCGGCCATCGCGGTGGCTGAGCGCGTTCGGGCGGCATTCCCATCCGTACCCTCGCGCCTGATCGTGACCGGCGAGCCGCCCTATCCCAACGCCAAAGTTTTCAGCCTCGACCGCATGCTGGCCGCGGCCCGTCACGATTTGCTGGTGATGGCTGACAGCGATGTGCGCGTCACGCCCGGTCTGCTACTAACGGTCGCCGCTGAATTTCAAGATCCCGGCGTGGGCCTGACCACGTGCCCGTATCGCGCAGTGGCGGGTGGCAGCATCTGGTCGAAAATCGAAGCCATCGGTTTGAATACGGAGTTCCTCGCCGGCATTCTGGTGGCCCGCGCGCTCGCAGGGATGAAATTTGCGCTAGGACCGACCATCGCGGCGCGCCGCAAGACGCTCCAAGATATCGGCGGCTTCGACGCGTTGAAGGATTACCTCGCGGAAGATTTCGTCATGGGGCAGCGGGCCGCGGAAGCAGGCTGGCAGGTGGTGCTCTCGTCGTATGTGATCGAGCATCATATCGGCAGCCAGCCCTTCGCGGCCAACCTGCGGCATCGCCTGCGTTGGAACCGAAGCACGCGGCGCTCGCGACCCTGGGGGTATATCGGCCAGGTCTTCACCAACCCGTTGCCGCTGGCGCTTCTGCTGGTGGCAGTGATTCCCGCGGGGTGGCCGGTATTGGTGGCTGCCACCGTCTTCCGCGCCGCGGCGGCCTGGGCCACAGCCGGTCGCGTACTGCATGACCCCCTTACACGGCGGCTGTGGTGGATCGTGCCCCTGGCGGATGTGGCCAGCTTTGTGCTGTGGCTGGCGGCGTTCTTCGGCGGCACGATTTTGTGGCGCGGGCGCGAATACGAGTTATCGCGCGATGGGAAGTTCCGGCCGGTGTAGCCGCGTCAGAGATACAACTGTTTGGGCCAATCGGCGACCACTGAAATAAACAGCGTCCTGGACCGTCTTACAGGACGAGGGCGATTTCACCGCGCAGCGGTATCCACCATCAGCTCCACGAGGTTGATCCTATGATTTTGCCCGAAACCGTGCTCCACGACGTGCAGTATGGAGTCCGCATGTTGCGTCGCAATGTCGGGTTCACTGCTGTCGCGGTCCTTGCCCTCGCTGTCGGTATCGGAGTCAACACCGCTGTCTTCACCGCTTACAAGGCGATGGTATCCCGGCCGATCCAAGCTCGCGATACCGGCGAGATGGTTAACCTTGCGCTGATGCGCGACTCAGGCACCGCCGATTTCACTTTCAGCTATCCGGACTACGAAGCGTATCGGGATTCGGCGCACTCCTTCAGTGGTCTGATCGCGACTAAGCTTGAGCGTATGAGGCTCTCGGCCGCCGGTGGGATTGTCAGTCAACGCACCTCCACGGCTGGATCGGGCCTGGGAAGATTGGGGCTGCTATCTTCCGGAGCAAGCAATGCTGAGTTCGCCGGCGTTTTGGCGGTATCGGAAAACTACTTCCAGGTTCTGGGAGTCGCGGCCCTGCGCGGCCGTACCTTCGACTCGATAGCTGTTCCCCAGCTTTTGGCCTCGCCTTCCGTTCTTATCAGCGAGAACTACTGGCAAAAGCGGTTTGCGAGGGACCCGGCAGTGTTAGGGAAAACGATGCGTCTCAACGGCGCTGCTGTTACAGTCGTCGGAATTACACCACGCGATTTTGTCGGAACCCATATCGGCGCGCCTGATTTCTGGCTTCCGCTCAGCCTGGAGCCGCTGGTTCATGCCGACGAGAATTGGCTACGCAACCGTGAACACCAGATCTGCCGCCTGTTTGGCCGCCTTGCATCTGGCGTCACCATCGCCCAGGCGCAGGCAGAGATGACCCTCCTGGCCGATCGCATTCGCCAGTTGCACGATCCGAACTCGCAGTCAGCTAGACCCGCTACGGCACTCGTCTGGCCGGGTTCGCCGTTCCCCCTGCCCTTGCAGGCGTATCCCATACTCACATACGCCATTCTGTTCATCATGGCCGCCGCGGGGATGGTGCTGGCCGTCGCCTGCGCCGACGTTGGCAGTCTGCAACTGGCTCGCGCCCGATCCCGCCAGCATGAACTCCAAACGCGCCTGGCGCTCGGGGCCAGCCGACCGCGGCTGATCAGGCAATTGCTGACGGAAAGCGCTCTGCTTGGCCTGCTGGCGGGTGCCATGGCCCTCCTGTTCACGTTTACGTTGTTGAAATTTGGCGCGACCCTTGCGGCCGAAGCCTTCCCCGCCGAGTTTGGCACGCTCATTTTCGATGTGACCCCCGACCTCGAAATCTTCGCTTTCGCCTTTGCCATTTCTCTGCTTGCCGGCATCCTTTTCGGGCTCGCCCCGGCGATGGAAAGCTCCCGAACCGCGCTCTTCTCCACCGCCAGAGGCAGCACCTCACCGGCTCGGAGCCGTCGCATCCAGGACTTCCTGCTCGCCGCGCAGGTTGCCCTTTCCCTGGTGCTCATGATCGCCGGAAGCATGCTCATTCGAAGCTCCATCAACTCGCTGAAACTGGAAACGGGCTACGACACCAAACACGTCGTCGATCTCGATTTGCAATTTCCCGAGGGGCCGAAATACACCGCGGCCCGCAAGCTTGCTCTCGTCCAAGAGCTTCGAGCGCGGCTTGGCGCCCTGCCCGGAGTTGCTGCCATCACCAGCGCCCGGCCGCCGGGTGATTACGGCTTTTTCACAGCCGCCGCTCCGCTCGATGGAGAGAAACTCTCGGCGCAGAGTGTGCAGTCGATGCACTACACCTACGCCCAGGCAAACTACTTCCAGACTCTTGGCATTCCCGTGTTTCTGGGCCGCAGCTTCCCATCGCAAGCCGGCCAGCCAGAGCGCTCCATCGTCCTTAGCGAATCAGCCGCCAGACAATTGTGGCCGGGAGAGAGCCCCATCGGCCGCAGCATCCGTTTAGGCCCAACCGACGAACAGGCCCACAATCCCAGCGAACTGCGTGCAGACGGGCCAGCCTACCAAGTGGTCGGCATCGCCCGCGATACGCGCGGCCTTGAACTGAATGGCAGCGACTCCAGACAGCTCTACCTGCCCCTGCCCGAGGATCGGCTGCAGAACTATTCCATCCTCATCGGGACGCGGACCGATCCCACTCTGGTCATGCGTGCGATCGATTCGGTGATCCCGTCCGTCGATCCCGATTTGGTGGCAAACTCTTCCACTCTCGATGAATTGCTTCGCCGCTCACCATCGTTCATCGTCTCGACCCTCGCGGCCGCTGTGGCGTCCACTGTCGGCCTCTTCGGACTTCTGTTGGCCTTGATGGGTATCTATGGCACGGTCAGCTATATCGTCGTCCTCCGCACCCGCGAAATCGGCATCCGCATGGCGATCGGCGCTCAAAAGCGCGATATCCTCGGACTCATCCTGGGCGAAAGCACACGACCGGTTTTGGCTGGATTGCTTGCCGGAATATTTCTAGCGGTGGGAGTCTCTTACCTGCTGCGCGGTATGCTCTACGGACTCAGCATCGTCGATGGCATCTCGTTCGCCGGCGTCTCCCTGTTGTTTTTGGCCGTCGCACTGCTTTCCTCTTACCCACCGTCGCGGCGAGCGATGCGCGTCGATCCTGTGGTGGCGCTCAGATACGAATAAACGAGCGCCTCCAATGTCCTTTCCGCCGTGGCTCGCCAGGAGAATTGTGCCGCCCGGCGCGGCCCTTCCGCCGCCAGCCGTTGCCGGATTTCCTCGTCATCGGCGATCAGGGCCATAGCGGCGGCCATCGCAATGCTGTCGCGAGGATCGAACTGCAGGGCTGCATCCCCAGCGATGCCAGCCACCGGTTCGATGGAGGAGCAGGCCGTCGGCACGCCGGCCGCCAGGGCTTCCAGAACCGGCAGGCCGAAGCCTTCGAACAAGGTGGGATACACGAAGGCCCAGGCACGCGCATACAACTCGTGCAGATCTTCGCGCGGGATCCAACCCGGAAAATCGACCGCCTCGCGCAAGCCCAGATGCTCCCGCAGTTCGTGCAAAGGGCCGGTGAAAAAGCCGTGCATACCGCACACCACCAGACGAAAATCGGGGTGGCTCCGGCGAAAAATGGCAAACGCGCGCAGCAGGCCGTCCAGATTCTTGTGCGGATGTAGCGTCGCCACGCTCAGCAGAAACCGCTCGGGCCGTCGGCGCAGAGCGATCTGGGCAAACGCCGCGTCGACCCCGAGTGGAACTACCCGCAGCTTGGCTTCGGGCAACCGGTAGTAAGTTCGCAAGTCCGCGGCGGTCGCTTCGGAGTCCGCCAGCACCAGGGATGAGATTCGCGCCGACCAAAACAAGAAGAAGTTCCAGAACGGCAGATCGAACCAGCGGAAATATTCGGGATGGCGCTTGTGTTGCAGATCGTGGAACACCGTCACCTGCGGACAAGGGCAAACCAGCGGCGCGGTGAAGCCGGGATTCAACATCACATCCAGCTTGCGACGCACCACGTGGAACGGCAGGATGGTCTGCTCCCAAAGGATACGGGCAGGCCGCGATACGGCGCGGACGCCCTGCGGCACAATCGTGAAGTTCGGCGCCGCTGGAGCGAGATCGGGACCCGTTTCACGATTCGTAAAGACGAAGTACCGATTGACCGCATCGATCTCCACCAAAGCCGCCAGCAAACCCCGCAGGTAGATTTCCGTGCCGCCCACTCCGCCCGGTATCAGGTACAGGGCATTGATGCCGATGCGGAGCGGCGCCATGTCAGTGCCCAACGCCACTTGGCGGGTCCAGGGGGACGCGCGCGGACCAGGGGCACAACCCACAATTTCTGGCATGGATGTCAGTGTCCGGCCCGCAGATGGGCTTGCGCCTGGGCGAGGCCATCCCTGGCCTGCTGGAGCTTCGGATCGAGCGCCAGGGCGTGTTGAAAATCTTGAACCGCAGCTTCGGGCTGATCGGTGGCGACGTGCACCAGCCCCTTGTAAACGTAGGTGACGGCAAAACCGGGGTCGATGGTTTCGGCTTTCGCCAGGGCCTCCATCGCCTCGGGCCACTGCGCGCGCTTGCCGTAGATCATGCCGATTTGGGAATACACGTGAGCCCTCGGTTCGAGCGCTGCCGCCTGCTGCAAGCGGGCCAGGGCGTTATCGGTTTGATTCAGGCAGTCGTACGCCAGCGCCCAGTTGACCAGCAGGTCGTAGTCGGGCTTCTCGAGTTGCGCGGTCTTCTGATATTCGCCGACAGCCTCCGCGCAGCGCCCCAGGTTGTAATACGCGCTGGCAAGCTGAGAATGGGCGCGCCAGTTGTCGGGGGACTTCTGTGCTGCATCCTCCCAAAGCCTCACTTCGCTGGACCAGACTTCCGCGCGCGCATTCGTCAACAGCGCGAAGATCCCCACTACCACGGCACACTCAATGGCGAGCGTCCGACGGCTTTGCTTCCAGCGCGGCAACAGATCCACAACAATCAGCAGCAGGCCCAACATCGACAGATAGAGCCGCCGTTCGGCAACGGCATCGCGGATCGGAATGACGGACGATGTGGGCGCCATCAGCAGCAGGAAAGCGAAGAACCCAAAGGATGCGAGCCGGTACTTTCGCCGGTAGAACCAGGCGAGCCCGGCCAGCGCCACCAGAGCGAGCAGACCGATGAGCGCGCCGCGGTCCAGAATATTTTGCGACATCGGAAAACCCCAATCGGCGCTCTGGTGCGAGGGCAACACGAAAAGCCAGAGGTAGACAAATAGCGCGCGGCACTGGGTAAAGAAATACTGATACCAGGTGAGGTCCTTGAGCCGAAAACCCGCGCTGGTAGAGTGCAGAAGGATCGGCAGAAGATATACCACGCCCCCCACCCCACCTACAGCCATCGGCAGGTAGAGCCGCCAGTTGCGGCGGATCCCTGTGAAAGAGAATCCCGGGTTCCACCAGAAGTCGGTCAGCAGCAGCAAGGCCGGCAGCACGATGGTGTGCTCCTTGGCCAGCAATGCGGCGGCGAAAACGGCGAAGATGGCGGCCACGTTACCCCAGGAGGCGGCCGTATTGCGGCGATACAGAAAAATGGTATAAGCCGCCAGGAACAACATGACGCTCAGCGTTTCGGAGCGCCCTGCCAGGTAGGCTACGGACTCGGCCTGCACCGGGTGCAGCAAAAAGATGGCCGCGGCAAATCCGGCCAGCAGGTTCAGCCGGGCTTTTTCCAATCCGGACCATTCGAGCAAACGTCGCACCACGAGAAACATCAGCCCACTGGCCGCGCAGTGAAGAAGTATGTTGAGCAGGTGGTAGGAAAACGTATCTTCTCCCGAAAGGCTAACGTTGAACCAGTAAGTGAACATCAACAGAGGCCGCATGCCGACCAACCAGTTGCGCAGCGGCTCGTCCCCCGTATGCGCAAACGGAAGGAAACTGTCGTCAAAAAGAAATGGGCCGTGGAGCGCGGGTCCGTATACCAGCAAAGCCACCACTGTGGCGGCCGCCCCGACGGCCGCGTACCATCCCCAGGCGCGGCGCGGTTCGGCTTGCGCCACCGCGACTGGCGCAGACACCGGGCTCTTGCGGATTTCGCGTTTCTTAGTTGCCATTGCCGCTTTGAAGGCTTCGGATATGGTATTCCAGGATGGCCAGGCGCTGCGCGAGAGCGATGTTGTCGTCGCGCAAGTGCGAAATGATCACCGAGAAGCGGAAGAACATGAGCAGAAATACCGCGCCGGCGATCATCAGAAGGGCCACCGGCGCGTCCACCAGGCCCATCGTCCGGGCCATGGCCTCGAGGAATGTCTTGTTGCGCGACAGCACCAGCAGTGCGACCCCGGCGGCCAGCCAGCTTACCGAGTACTCCACGCGAATATGCGCGCGGCGCAACGAGCCGAGCACCAGAATTAGAAGCAGCAGGCTCAATCCGGTCGTAATATTCAAGAGGCGGTCCATCAATCCCCCTGTTCCGGTGCGCTCTCCGCCGCGCGGCGCAGCCGGCCTTCGAACTTTAGAATATTGACAAACACGCCCAGCAGCACGTGCGTAATGTAATAGAGCGATTTGAGCGCCGTGATGGAGGATCGCCCGGCCACACGCGGGCGCATCTTGCACGGGACCTCTTCGAAGCGGAACCGGCGGCGCTGCAAGACCACCAGAGTCTCGATCTCCGGATACTCCAGCGGAAAGCTGTGGGTGAACACCTGCAACGCGCGGCGGTTCACCCCCACGAAACCGGAGGTCGGATCGCGCACCGGTTTGCCCAAAATTGGGCGGAGCACCAGGCGGAACAGGCAGATTCCCAACCACCGCACAACCCCGGTTCGCGCGGCATCCGGCGTCAGGAAACGCGATCCGATCACCATCTCGCAGCCGGTGGTTTTCAGTTTATCGAGAATGCGCGGTATATCGCGCGCATCGTGCTGCCCATCGCCATCCACACGGATTACGTACTCGAAGCCCAGCTCGAACGCCAGTTTGTAGCCGGCCTGTACGCATCCGCCCAGGCCCAGATGGTGCGGCAGCTGCAGCACGTCGGCGCCGGCGCTGCGAGCGGTAACGGCAGTCGCATCCAGCGATCCATCGTCGATCACCAGAACGGGAACGCCAGGAACGTGTTGCCGGACGGATCGCACCACGCCGGCGATCGCGCCCTCTTCGTTAAATGCGGGGACGATTACCAACAGCGCATCCGCTGTGACCGGGGGTATCACAGCGCCGCCACCTTTCTGGGGCTGATCGAATGGCTATGGATCAGGCGGCGGAATACTGCCGGGGTGATGCGCGCGCGCGCACGGATCTCGCGCCGGTCGCGCCATAATTGGCGGGCGTGTGATGCCGCCGCAAAGTGTGCGCGAATCACGTACCAGGGCATCTTCACTCCGGCGTGGCCATCGGCGCGAAAGCGGGCCGCACTGCCGCGGCCCTGCATAAGATACCACGCATGCCAGAGGTAGCGCTGGAACGTAACCCAAGGCGCAGCCAGCAGCATGGACGCGGGAAAATTCTTAGCCAGCACGAAGAGCCGGTTGCGCTCCACGTAGTAGGCTTTCAGCGGAGAAGCTCGTCCCGCCGAGTGCGAATAGTGATGTTCCACCACCGCCTCCGGCACATAGAGACACTTCCATCCGGCCCACCGCGCCCGCAGTCCCAGGTCGGTGTCTTCGCAGTAAAGAAAGAAGCGATCGTCAAAGCCACCGATGGCCTCCAGCATGGCGCGCCGGTAGAGCGCCGCCGAGCCGCTGGGGAACAACGTCTCTTCGGTAACCGGAAAATCCTCGGGCGCTTTCGAGTGGCCGCGCTGCTTGCTGCTGCCGTCGCCCGAGACCAGCATGCCCGCCGAATCCAACCGATGCTCGCCATAGAAGCGCACCTGCGAAGAGCACATGCCCACATCAGGCCGGCGGTCGATGGCCGTAACCAAGGCTTCCAGCCAGCCTGGATGCGCCACGGCGTCATCGTTGAGCGTGGCCACGTAAGTGGAACGGGATGCGCGAATGGCCTCATTAATAGCGGTGCCAAACCCCAGGTTGCGTGAATTTTCGAGGACACGCGCACCCGGTGCGATCCCATTGCGCCGCACCAGTCCCTGGCCGCTGTTGTCTGCGATGATCAGTTCGAAATCGTGGCGTGTCTGCCGCCCGAGGGATTCCACACAATCACGCAGCCTCGAATCCGCAGCCAGGGTGGGGATTACCACCGATACGAGGAATTCCGGCAATCCTTAGATTTTAGCAGCGACGGGCGCCGCGGGTTCACTGCGCGGGAATGAACGCGGTGCGGGGCGAGCTAGAGCGGTCGCCACCCTCACCGCCTCTTTGCCCAGGCTGTTCCGGCGAAACAGTTCCACGATGCGGGCCCGTGGCAGGCAAGGCGGGAACGAACACGATGCGCGGCGCGCTGGAGCGAGGGTCCAGCACCCACAACGGTTCTTTGCCGAGGTCGGTCAGGCGGAACATATTCCCCATGCGGGCCAGCGTGCTGGGGGAGCAAGTGCATGCGATCGCGTTGCGCGCTCCCGCGACTAAATCAATCGTGGTCACGGATTGGCCCTTGGAACTGGCCAGCAGCAGGCTCTTGCCGTCGGCCGAAAACGCCAAGGCCGAGGAAGCGCTGATGGTGTCATCGGGCGCAGCGAGCACCTGCGAACTGCCCGCACCGGTCAGATCGTGAAACAAGACCACGCCGGCGCCCGCGGGATCGTCGATCGCCGCATCGTGTCCACCCGAGGCGAATGCCAGCATGGCCGGGCCAGCCGTATCCATCAGCTTGCCCAGAGCGTTGGACGAGCCGTAAAGCCAGACCGCCTTACCAGCCGAGACCAGCAGAACCGAACCGTCGTCGCTGACGGCCAGCGAGTCCGGCACTGTGCCCGAGGGCAAGTCCACCCCGCCAGACACCGTGGCGCTATTCGGAAGACCCGTCACCACCTGGACACTGCCGCCGGCATAAATGGCCGCGCATGTTCCCGAGGGGCTGAACAGCACGCGTTGGGGCGACTTGACCAGGTTGGAAACGCTCTGCTCGGTCGCGGTGGTCCGATTCAGGCTGAACACATGAAGCGAGCCATCGCCCGCCACCACGAACGCGGCATCCTGGCGCGGGGCAGCGTAGGCCGACGAGATCGCGAACCCGAAATCGACGGGTGCGCCGAAGAGCGATGCGCCCGGCACGCCTAGGATTGGACGCAATCCCTGCGCCGAGGAATCGAAAACGTAACCCGAAACCGGGCCTTCCACGCTCCCCTGCTGCGCCAGTAAGAGTACGACGGCCAGAGACGTGAGAATGAGTGCGCGTAACATCCGAAGCATCATATAGGTTTAGTGTGACGGTGCTCCAACTGAGCCGGCTCCAGCAGTGATCGTGGTGGGAGCGACGGCTGGCGAACTGCTGCTGCTGCTTCCACCGCGAGTCGCGATAACGGCCCCAGCCGCTGCCGCGCCGCCAGCCACCAACAGAATTGCGAGCAGCTTGCCGGAGATGGCGGCGCCACCTGCCGCGCCGGCTGCTGCCACGGCGTTCGATTGGGTAATGGAAGTGTTCGCGGTCTGCCCGCGATAAGAAGCGTTAACGTTGATCTGGTATTGTCCTTGGACGCCATTGGGCTTCAGCCCGCGGCCCACCGCCAACCCCTGGGCGTTGGTCATGACCGTGAGAGTCTGAACGCCGCCGGCAAAGGTTCCGCTAGCGCCCTGCGAAGGAAGCAGGAACACTACCGCTGCCCCGGCGATCGGCTTGTGATTTTCATCCTCCACACGGACGATGGGATCGCGCGCCGTGCGCTGGCGAATGTTATTGATGGCGCCTTCGCCCTCAACGACCACCAGGTTGAGCGCCTGCTGAGAAAAGGCACCCGGCGCAGCCAGCAGAGCTGCCAAGAAAACTGCGAGGAAACGCATTGCCCTCCATTATGGCTAATCGCACACTGCAAAACAAACTATCGTCCGACAACCTTCGGCAAGTCTATGGCAAGGCGGTGCCGGCGACAAGATCGCCAGCGCTACGTAACGCCGGCGGTCTTCGCCGCCGGTGCGGATATTGGGGGGTCTTGCAATGGAACCTATGCAGTATGGGCGGCCTATCCATAGTCAGCCGGCCAGCCCGACGATCCACTCCGCCGCGTCCATCAGCGTTGCCGATCGGTGATCCGGCTCGTGGTCGGGCGCACGCTCCTGGTAGTGGTGGTCGATCAATACCGTCCGGCAACCGGCGTTTGCTCCGGCATCCAGATCGCGCCAGCGATCCCCCACCAGAAAACTCAGGCGGAGATCGATCCCCATCTTCGCCGCGGCCTCTTCGAGCAACCCGGGCTTTGGCTTGCGGCAGGTGCAGCCATCCCGGTCGTCGTGCCAGCAGGTGAAAAAGCCGTCCAGAGGCAGCTCACGGCCTACCACGGAGTTCATCTCCTCCACCATCGCCCGCGACTGCGTCCCCCGCGCCACCTCCGGCTGATTGGTCACCACGATCAGCAGGAACCCGGCAGCTTTCAGCCGGCCCAGAGCGGCGGCTGCATCCGGAACCAGTTTCAACTCGTCAATCGTAGCCGGAGAGTAGGGGCGGCCCTCGCGCACGATGGCTTCGTTGAGCACGCCATCGCGATCCAGGAACACCGCTCTCACCGCACCGATTCCCACTTAGTCTCGGCCGCCTTCAGCGCTGGATGCGTCACCAACAGGTGCCAGAGCACCGCCTGGAAGGCTTCCGTGTGGGGCGTGACGTGTTGGGCGTTGACGGTGGGGACCAGGATACAAGCGTCCGCCGCTTTGCGCGTGTGGCCGCCATCGCGCCCCACGATTCCGGCCACCTTGGCGCCCACGGATTTCGCGTACTGGATGGCCGCCACCAGGTTGGGGCTCACCTGCTTTTCCAGATCGCCGCCACCTACCGAGAGGATCAGCAGCGCATCCGCCGCCCGCAGACGGCTCACTCGCAGCCAGCCCTCGAACACGCCGGCCCAGCCCTCATCGTTGGTGCGCGCGGTGAGTTCGGAAACATTATCGGTGGGAGCGTAGGCCTCCAGGCCGCAGATCTTGCGGAAATCGTTCACCGCGTGCGAGGCATTGGCCGCGCTGCCACCCACTCCCAGAATGAACAAGCGCCCGCCCGCCGCGCGGCAAGCCGCCAGCAGCTTGGCCACGGCTTCCACCGAGCCCACGTCGATTTGGCGCAGAATCTCAGAGGCTTCGCTCAGGAACTGTTCGGTAAAGGTCATTGCGACAATAACTCCGCCAACTCCCGAATTCCCTCCTGAGAGCCGATCTCATAGAACCGCGTGGGCACTTCAAACGGCGCCAGCTCGCCCTGCCGTAGCAGGTCCCGGTAGATCGCAGCCAGGTCCGTGGGCCGATCCTCCGGCACCGCGTCGAACGCCTCGCGGCGGAAAGCGCCCAGCCCGTAATCGATATGGCGCATGGCAGGTGTGCGGTTCGTCTTATCGTAAGCTACAACGCGGCCATCGGCGAACTCGACGTTGCTGCTATCCCAGCGCCCTTCGTTGGCATGCACCGTCATCAGTCCCGCCTTGCCCGAAGCCAGAAACGACCGTTCCACCGAGGCGTAGTCGCAGGGCAGATAGGAATCGCCGTAGAGCACAAAAAAACTCTCGCCGAGGAGCGGCAACGCGCGCCGGATAGCCCCGGCCGTGCCGAGCAACTTCGGGCCATCCAAAGAATACTCGACGTGCAGCCCGAATGCGCGCCCGTCTCCGGCGAAATCCTGGACCTGTTCGCCGCGATAACCGATGCAGAGCACCACGCGCCCGATGCCGCTGCGGCTCAACAGTCGCAGCTGGTGCGCCAGAAACGGCTCGCCGTTGATATCCACCAGGGCCTTGGGCACGGTGTCCGTGACCGGGCGCAGGCGCGTGGCCAGTCCGCCGGCGAGGATGGCAACGGGCAGCATGGGTCAGGAACGCGCCACCAGCGATGCGCCTTCGAAATCGAAACGCATGCGAACCTCGCGCAGCCCAGCCTCGCGCATCGCGTGCCGCAAGCGCGTCTTGTCTTCGGTATAGAACATCAGGAAGCCGCCGCCCCCTGCGCCGATGAGCTTTCCGCCCAGAGCGCCGTTTTCCCGCGCCAGCTCGTAATATTCGTCGATCCGCGAATTGGTCATGGATTGCGAGCGCTGCTTCTTCAACTGCCAGTGCTCGTGCATGATGGCGGCGAAGCGCCGCAGGTCGCCGGCTTCGAAGGCGGCCTTACTTTCGTAGCCGAAGCGCTTGATGCGGTGCAGGTGATCGATCATTTCGGAATCGCGTTCCCGCGAGCGCGTGTCCTGCTCGGCTAGAATCGCGGAAGCGGAGCGCGTGAAGCCGGTGAAGAACAGCAGCAGGTTGTCCTCCAGGTTGTACAGCGTTTCCGAGCTGATCTGCACCGGATGTACCACCACGCGCCCATCCGGGTTGAACAGAAATGACGTGATACCGCCGAAGCTGGCGATGTACTGGTCCTGTTTGCCGATGGGCTCTTTCAAAAGGTCCATCTCAATATGGCAGGCGTCTTCGGCCAGTTGCTCGCGCGGCACCGTATTCTTGTTGTGCGCATGCAAGGCCCGCAGCAGACCCACCGTGAAGCTGCCGGAGGAACCCAGGCCCGTGCCCGCCGGGATGTCCGACATGCTGACCACTTCCAAATGTGGCGCCGACACCGGAACCAGCTTCAATGCCTCGCGAACGATGGGATGCTTGATCTCATCCACCGACTGCACCAGCTCGGTTTTCGAATACTTAATGATGAACTGCTGCTCGAAGGTGTCGTGCAGCGTGATGTAGACGTACTTATCGATCGCCGCGGCGATCACGAAGCCCGAGTGCTCGCGGTAGTAGGAAGGCAGGTCGGTGCCGCCTCCTCCTAAAGAAATGCGCAGCGGAGTACGGGTGATAATCATGCGCGCTCCTGCCGGTAAACCTGTTCGACGATGTGGAGCGCCGCCTGCGCGTCTTCAATGCCGGGTTGCGGCTGGCGGCCCAGCCGGATATCTTGCACGAACGCCGCGCACTCCGCCTCCCACGAATCGTCGGCCATGGGATATTCCCAGGTGAGCGTTTCGGGCGGTCCCATCTCCGCCGACATGCGGTACCAGGTAATCCGTTCCACGCCGTAGCTGCCACCGAGTCCCGAAATTTCGAGCTTTCCCAAGCGGCCCGCGATTTCAAACGAGAACAGGTTCTTCCATTCGGTCCAGCTGGCGTGCAGAAATGCCACGTGGCCGCGCGCGGTTTCGAGCAGCAGGAATCCGTTGTCTTCCACCGGCATGTTCCAGAAGTAAGTTGGCGCGCGCCCGGTAACGTGCGGGAAATCGCCCAAAAACCAGCGCGCCAGGTCGATGAGGTGCACTCCCTGATCGATCAATTCGCCGCCGCCGGAGATCTCCGGCCGTGCGCGCCATTCGCGCTCGTAACCGGGCCGCCCGCCATGCCCATATCGCCCGCGGATGAACATGAGATCGCCCAGGGCAGCGGATTCGAAGATCTCGCGCGCTTTGCGGAATGTCCGGTGGAAGCGGTGATTGAAGCCCACGCGGACCAGCGCCCCCGTGCGCCGCGCCATCTCGGCGATGCCATCGAGTTCGCCTGCGCAACGGGCCGCCGGCTTTTCCACCAATACGTGCTTGCCCGCCGCCACGGCCGCCGAGGTGATGGCCGCCAGCGCATCGTGTGTGGTGGCAACTATTAGGGCATCCACGTCGGAACTGTCCACGATATTGCCCCAATCGGTGGCCACGTCGCACTCCGGAAACCCAGCCGCCAGCTTGCCGGCGCGCTCGCGGTCCACATCGCAGCACACGGTCACCGCGCAACCGCGCAGGGCAGCAGCGCGCTTCTGACCGATGAATCCGCAGCCGACAATGGCCACTCGCAAGGGATTTTCAGGGTTCAACACGCAATTGTACCTTCGATCAAACCCCCAGCCTATGCTTAACTTCCGCTATGGGAAGATCGTTCCAGTGCCGGGTCAAATGATCCACAGTCATGAACGAGCGGCTGTGCATCCTATCTATATAGAGTGCACCGTGCAGGTGATCGATCTCGTGCTGCAGGATGCGCGCATACCACCCCGCGGCTGAGATGCGCACGGCCTCTCCATTCTCGTCCAGGCACTCCACGCGGGCCTGCAGCGCCCGCGGCACCAGCGCCGAGAAACCGGCCACGCTCAGGCAGCCTTCGAAAAACTCCGCGGTCTGGCCGTCGAGCGTGAGCACCGGGTTGATGATCACGTGGAACGGGACAGGCCGCCGGTCGCGCTCGGCCAGGCGCTCGGGAGCGATGGCCTTTAGCAGATCAGCACGGTCTTCGATGACAGCGAGTTGCAGCGGAAGCCCCACCTGCGGCGCCGCCAGGCCGACCCCCAGGGCGTCCCGCATGGTTTCGCGCATCCAATCGATCAGCCGGCGAATTTCAGGGCTGCGGATTTCCTCGGAGGTGAGCTCCCGCGCGGCGGTGCGGAGGACAGCTTCGCCGGCTTGCACAATTTTCAGTCGCATGAACGATTCCCGTAGGTGGGGCAGCCCTTCCGGGCTGCCGCCGCGCTTCCGCGCGGCGCGCCGCCTGAAAAGGCGGCGGCAGGCCGGAAGGCCTGCCCCACGCTAATCCTTGATCTCGACAATAGTCGCCCCCCCTCCGCCCTCCTGTTGCGGGGCCGGATAGAACCGCGCCACGTGGGGATGGCGGCTGAGCAGTTCCTGTATCGTCTTCCGCAGCACGCCCATCCCGAATCCATGCACAATGCGCACACGGCTGGCCGTGGCCATCACCGCGCGATCCAGAAATTCATCCACGGCGTCGCGCGCTTCTTCAGCGCGCTGCCCGATTACGTTGATCTCCTGATACACGGGCGCCAACTCCGGCGCAGGCCGGTAACTCACACCCTTGGGCAGCTTGCTGGAACCCCCCGCCGCCTCCGGCAACACCTCGATCACATCGTCCACCGAGACCTGCATCTTCAAAAATCCGGCTTCCACTTCCAACCGGTCCCCGCTCAACTTGCGCCGCACGCGCGCCGGGTCGCGGACATCTCGCAGGCGAACGCGCGAGCCCTCTTCGATGCGCAGCGGCCGAATCTCCCCCTGCCGCGAATCCTCCTGCGTCGAAAGCACGGTGGTCTGGAAATCCTCGCGCAGCTCACGCTTGGTCTTCGAGACGCGCCGCTGCGCCTCCTGGGCCGCCTTGCGCTGCTCCGCGCTCTGCGCGATCTTGCCGATGGTCTCCTGCGCCTGCTCTTCGAAGCGGGCCAGTGCCTGGTCGGTGCGGCGCTCCAGTTCCTTCAGTTTGGCGGTCTCCCGCTGCTCCCACTCGCGCGCCAGTTCCTTTTCACGCTTCTCCAGCGCGGCGACTTGTTCGCGCAGGCTGCTCTCGAGTCCCTGCGTCGCCTCAATCCGGCGATGCAGTTCATCCAGGAAGCGCGTGACATCGCGTTCCCGGTTGCTCATCGACTGGCGGGCCCGGCGCATGATGTCTTCCGGCATGCCGAGCCGTGTGGCAATTTCCAGGCCCGCCGATTTTCCAGGCAGCCCCACGCGCAGATGGAACGTCGGTTCGAAAGTCTCTTCGTCGAACCCCATCGATCCGTTCACCACTCCGCCGGTTCCCGCGCCGTAGATTTTCAGCGCCATCAGGTGTGTCGAGACCAGCGTGTATGCGCCCGCCGCGCGGAAGTGTTCGACAATGGCCACCCCCAAAGCGCCACCTTCTTCGGGGTCGGTGGCCGCTCCCAATTCGTCCAGCAGCACCAGCGAATCCGGCGTCACATCCAGTGCCATCTCGCGAATGTTGGAAACGTGGGCGGAGAACGTCGAGAGGTTTTCCTGAATCGACTGGTAGTCTCCGATATCGGCGAGCACCTGGTCGAAAAGCGGAAACTCGGCCTCCGCCGCGGGCACCGGCACGGCCGATTGCGCCATCAGGCTGAGCAGCCCCACGGTCTTCAGCGTGACCGTCTTGCCCCCGGTATTGGGTCCGCTGATCAGCAGCGTGCGCTGCTCGCGAGTCAGTTCCAGGCTGATCGGAACGGGCTTCTTATGACGCCGCCGCAGCACGTCCTCCAGCAGCGGATGGCGCGCGTCTTTCAGAAGCAGGCGCTCGCCGAAACTCGGGATGACGCAATCGAATTCCACCGCGAACCGCGCCTTCGCAAAAATCAGCTCCAGCTCAGCCATGGTGACCAGCGTCTGGCGGATGGAATCGCTGTAGCCGCGCAGCCGCTCTGTCATCTCCCGCAGGATGCGGTGGACCTCGCGCGCCTCTTCTTCCGCCAGCCGCACCAGCTCGTTATTCAGGTCGATAGTCTCCAGCGGCTCGATAAACAGCGTGTGCCCGCTCGAGCTGGTTCCATGGATTACGCCATCCAGCTTGCGCTTCTGCCCGGCGATGACCGGCACCACGAAGCGCTCGTTGCGTATGGTGACGAACTCCTCCTGCAGCACGCCCTCTTCGCGGTGCGCGCGCAAGAACCGTTCCAGCGATTCCTGGATGGACTTCTTCTGCCGCTCGATGTCGCGTCGCACACGCGCCAGGGCCACGCTGGCATGATCGGACACCGTGCCATCGGGCAGAATCTTGCCTTCCAGATCTTTCAACAGCGCGCGGAAATCGCCGATCGTCTGGGCGCGCCGGCCCAATCGTGGGAAGCGCTCCGCCGCCGCCGTGAGTACTGACTTGGCGTCGGCGGCACGATCCAACAGCAGAAAAACGTCGAAGATTTCCTTAGGCTCCAGGCTGGCGCCTTCGATCCGCAGCTTGTGCACCGAGGCTTCCAGATCGGGCAGACCGCCGAAATCGATGCGGATGGCAGCACCGCGCGCGGCGGGTTGGGGCCGGGCCGCGATGCGCAGGTAGCCGATCCCCTCTCCCGCCTCCGCAAGATCCTCATTGAGGCGCGCGCGGTCGGTATGCGCTTCGACCTTCTCCAACTCGCGCCGGCCCATAGGACTCGACAGGTACCGGCCGAGCAACTGCCGCAGCGGTTCGTATTCGAGGATTTCAGCGCTGGTTCGCAATAGGCTGGTCCTGCAGATGGCTCGAGAAAAACGGCAGCACCTTGGTCTCCACCCGCGCCGCGATGCGATTGGTGTGGTCGCCATCGTAGGTCTCGAAAGAATGCTCGATGCCGTATTCGGTCAGCATGCGGCTTAGTTCCTTATTGCTGGCAGCCAGTCCGTCTTTATCGCCGACGTCGATTGCGATGGCGCGCAGCCGCTTGAGATTCGGCACGTATTGGTCGAACATGGCAAGCGGAGCATTGGCCACCCAACGGGCCACGACTTCCGGCCGGACTTTGCCCTCCTGCGACGGAAGGTCAAAGAAAAACGGCGGATTCTGGGGATTCGGCGACCAAGAAGCGGATTCGGCCAGCGTGGTCACGGTCTGGCGATCGGCCTTCGCTACGTCGTCCCGGCTGTGGATCGCCTCGGCCTTCGCCATCCCCGCGCCCTGCGGATTCAGGTTGGCTGTCAGGCAACACGCGCTCAAAACGTAAACGCTCGAAAACGCTTCCGGATACTTCATGGCGATCCGGATGGTGCCGTAGCCGCCCATCGAGTGGCCCGCCAAACCGCGACTCGCCCGCCCCGGAATGGTGCGGTAGTGTGCGTCCACGTACTCCACCAGATCGCGCGTCAGGTACGCTTCCCAATCGCCGGTCGTGACGGAATTTGAGTACATGCTGCCCTGATACACGGTGTAAGCGTTCGGCATTACCAGAATCATCTCGCGCGCGCCGGCCGCGATGGCGTTATCCGCCACTGCCGGCAAAGTGGTCTTCGCACTTAGGAAGCCAGACTTGACCTCCGGCCCGTACCAGCCCTCATCGGTGTTGGTATAGCCGTGCAACAGGTAGACCACCGGGTAACGGCGGTTGCGGTCGGTCGCATAGCTCGGCGGAAGATAGATCGAGACATCGCGATCCGGCGAATCGCCTTCGAGATTTCCTTCGAGCGATTTCCCGTGAACCTTGATGCGCTCGAACCGCCCTTTCCGTACTGGCTCACCGGTCTGCGCGAGAAGAACGCCCGCCAACACAGCCGCCAGAGCGATCGCCGCTGAAAGAGTTCGCTTCATTGATGCAGCACCTCCGTCGAGACCACCAACCCTTATACCTTAGCGCTTCTTGACCCCCATGCCGGGGTGTGTTAACGTCGACCGCAAATGAAGGTCATTCGCGCCATCGCGCTCGTTTGCGCCGCGTTGCTCCTCGCTGGCGTCGTGGCAGCTCAAGTGGTGGGCGGAAGGCCGCCGGACCTGCCCGAAGGGACCAAGGCCAAGCCGACGCCGCGCCTGCCGGATGGCCATCCCGATTTGGGAAACGGCAGAGGATCGTGGAATCCCCGCATCATCGAGAACATCGCCGGCGTGGGTCCCGGCGGGCCGCGCCGATCGCCCGTCGAGAAGATTGTCGACGTTCCGTTTCAGCCATGGGCCAAGAAAGTCTATGAGGATCGCCTGGCCAGTCTCTCGAAAGACGATCCGGAAGGAAAGTGCCTGCCCCCGGGGATTCCGCGCATGATGGCGACCCCGTTCCCCTTCCAGATTTTTCAGGCCCCCGATCGCGTGATCTTCCTGTTCGAGGGCGGCGCGCACGTTTGGCGCACCATTTACACCGACGGCCGCGCCCATCCCAAGGATCCGAACCCCACCTACCTCGGCGACTCAATCGGGCACTGGGAAGGAGACACGTTGGTGGTCGACGTGGTCGGATTCAACGATCGGACTTGGTTGGATCAGGACGGCCACCCTCACTCCGACGTGCTGCACGTGGTCGAGCGCTTCACGCGCACCGATGAACTGACGCTTCACTATCAAGCCACCATCGATGACCCGAAGACCTACACAAAACCTTGGACCACCAGCTACACCATCCCGTGGGCTCCGGGAATTGAACCTTATGAATACATCTGCCAGGAGAACAACCAGGACCTGCCGCACCTGGTCGGCCAGCAGTAAATCGGGGATACCATTTCGATGATTTGAGGGCAAGCCAAAGCATGCCCCTCGATCACTTTTCCTCTTGCATTGTATTTTAGTTTAATCTAAAATTACATCATGTCGCCGGAACCCTCGCTCCTGGCTGCGGTCGCATCGGCCCGCCGGCGCGAGATCTTGCGCCTGGTGTGGAAGGAAGAGCTAAGCGCCGGAGCGATCCACCGCGCCATGCCCGACGTCACGTTCGGAGCGGTGTCGCTGCAACTCCGTTCGCTTACCGAAGCCGGCCTTCTAGATACTCGCGGCGACAAGCAATTCCGGTTTTATCGGGCTCGCCCGGAAGCCTTAGGCCCGGTGGCCGAGATCCTGGAGCGCATGTGGGACGACGCGCTATGGAAGCTGAAGCTCGCAGCCGAGCTGGAAGAAGAGCGCCGGGGCCCGCGTCCCCAGCGCCGCAGGGCCAAGAAGAAACCGAAGAAAGCGTGAGGAACTGATGACCACATTGCCGCATCGTCTCGACCGTATGGTTGTCATCCGGGCGACTTGCGAGACTGTATTCCGATTCTTCACGGACAGTGCTCGTTGGGCTACATGGTGGGGTGCCGGATCGAGCATCGACCCTCGCCCCGGAGGGCCCATGCGGATCCGCTATCCCAACGGAGTCGAGGTTTCAGGCGAAGTCCTCGAAGTCCTCGCGCCGGAGCGCATCGTTTTCACTTATGGCTATGTCAGCGGCACCCCCATCCCGCCGGGAGGCTCGCGCGTCACCATAAGCCTGGAGCCATACGACGGCGGGACACGCCTCCGGCTGGCGCACGAGTTCGCCGACGCCGCCGTGCGCGATCAGCACGTGCAAGGCTGGCGCTATCAGCTCGCCGTCTTCGGCAACACCGTCGCCGACGAAATCCATCGCGATGCGGCGGGCGTGGTCGATGGCTGGTTCGCAGCCTGGTCGCTGAGCAGCGACGAGGAGCGCGCCCAAGCCCTGGCGCGTGTCGCCGCCGCGAGCATTCAATTCCGCGACCGGTTCAGCCTCACCGATGGACTCGCCGACCTGTCCGCCCACATTGCCGCCACTCATCGCTTTATGCCCGGAATTCGGCTCGAGCCGCGCGGCCAGATTAGCCACTGCCAGGGTACGGTGCTCGCCCCGTGGGTCGCGGTGGCGGCCGACGGACAGCAGCGCATGAGCGGGACCAACGTATTCGTGCTCGGCCCGGACGGCCGAATCGAATCGGTGACCGGACTTCTCAACCCGGCCCCCGTTCAGTAACTGCTAAGTGAAAGGGGAGACCAATGTCCTATCGATACGCGTTGCGGTGCGCCACGGCCGCTGCCGTTTTGACCGTTGCCACCGCGCAGGAGCGCACGCCTCAACCTGAGACGGTGATGATTGTGCTGCACGCGAAACCGGGCTCCGAAGCGGATCTTGCGAGCACGCTGGCGCGGCACTGGTCGGCCGTGCGCAAACTGAACCTCGTCCAGGATGCGCCCCATCTGACCGTGCGCGCGACCGAGGAAGGCAACAAGACGTACTTTATGGAAACGATTACCTGGCGCGATGGCAGCATCCCCGACGCTGCGCCGGCGCCCATTCAAGCGATTTGGGCGGAGATGAACCGCTCCGTCGAACCGCGCGGCGGCAAACCCGCCATTGAGATCGTCCCTGTCTCGATTCTTTCGCCTGCGGCCACCGGCCCGACGCCGTGAACCGAGAGGACGCCGGACAGCCCCTACGATATAATCGGGGCATGAAGATAGGGGCCCTGTTGGCCTTCTTGGGAGCGATTGGCATCGCCATTTGGGCCGCCGACGCACCGCCCGCACAGCCCGCCGCCACCTCCGCGGACGAGACCACGCGCATCCTGGTCGATGTGACGCGCGTCAACATGTTGTTCACGGTCACCGACAAGAAGGGCCGCTTCATTACCGACCTCAACAAAGAAGATTTCGAGATCATCGAGAACAAGAAGCGCCAGGTCATTCAGGAGTTCACGGCCGAATCGGACCTGCCGCTGCGCCTCGCTATCCTGGTGGACACCAGCAGTAGCATCCGCGACCGCTTCAAGTTCGAGCAGGAGGCGGCCATCGAGTTCATCACCAGCGTGGTGCATCCCAACGTCGACAAGGCGATGGTCGTAAGCTTCGACTCCTCTGCCGAGTTGATCTCCGACCTGATCGATGACACTGAAACGCTCAGCACCGCCGTGCGCGACCTGCGTCCCGGCGGCGGAACCGCATTCTACGATGCGATTTACTTCGCCTGCCGCGACAAGCTGCAGCAGGACCAACCCAGGCACAAGTTCCGCCGTGCCATGGTTATCCTCACCGACGGCGAAGACAATCAGAGCCGCTACACGCGAGACCAGGCTCTGGAGATGGCGCAGAAGGCCGATGTGGTCATCTACGTGGTTTCCACCAACGTGACCCATGCGGAGACCGAGGGCGATAAGGTGGTCAAGTACCTGGCGCAGGAGACCGGCGGCCGCGCTTTCTTCCCGTTTAAACTGGAGGACCTGGAGCAGTCCTTCGAAAACATCGCCAACGAACTGCGCCATCAGTACAACATTTTCTACCGGCCGGAGCCGCTCAAAACCGACGGCCTGTACCACACCGTGGACCTTCACGTGAAGGATCGCCCGGGCTTGGTGGTCCGTGCCCGCAAGGGTTACTACGCCCCCAGGATGTGAGGTGGGGCATGCTTGAGCTTGCCCTCCAATGCCCCACCTGATAGCGGTACGGCGCGGTGAGCCGACAGATCTGCCCGAAGTCCGCGCCATTCAAGCCGCCAGCCCGCAGGCTGCCCAATGGGACGTCACGGATTATCTTCAGTACGACTTGCGCGTAGCCCTGCAGAGCGTTCGTGTGGCCGGGTTCCTGGTGGCGCGTACACTGGCTCCAGGTGAATCGGAAATCTTAAATGTTGCGGTGGCCCCCGAATTGCGTCGGCAAGGCGTCGCGCGGGCTCTGGTTGGCGCGCTATTGTCCGATTTGGAAGGGGCCTTATTCCTCGAAGTAAGGGCTTCTAATGTGGCCGCCCTAGATTTCTATAAGTGCCTAGGTTTTCAAGAGGTTACGACTAGACGGGAGTATTACGAAAAACCGCCTGAGCCGGCTATTGTTATGAAGTTTCATTCATGTTAATGTGACCAATAGGCGGTGATGCCGCCTGGAGAACACGCACGAGATTACCCACCGAGCCTCATTTCCGAACCAACCGACTCGGCGTGGCAACCTCACTCAGGAGGAATTGCCTCATTATGGAACGGAATCCGCAGGAAGAGTTGAAGGCGCATCTGATGGAATCGAACGATGAGTTTCAGCGGCTTGCCAGGCAGCACTCAGAGCTGGCCAAATCGCTGGATGCTCTGGAGGCGCTTCCCCATCTGACACTAGAAGAACAGGTGGAGGAAACGCGTCTAAAGAAGATGAAACTTCGCTTGAAAGATCAGATGGAAGCGATCCTGAGTCAGTACCGGTCCCAACAGGTCGCTTAGCATCAGGTGCGCGCAGTACGGTAATCGTAAACTGCCCGGTCGGCTTCGGCTGACCGGGCTTTCGTTTTTTGGGGCATGGAACCGGAACCGATTCGCATTCCCATCACGGACGTCTTCGACCTCCACACCGTTCCACCGCGCGATGTGAAGGAAGTTGTGGAGGCCTACCTGGAAGAGGCGCACCGCCTGGGTTTCAAAGCGCTTCGCATCATTCACGGCCGCGGCATCGGCGTGCAGCGCGAAATCGTGCGCTCGGTCCTGGCGCGGACCGATTTCGTTGTGGACTTCCGCGATGCACCGGGCGAAGCGGGAGGCTGGGGAGCGACGGTGGTGACGCTGCGGTAAGCGGAAGGAACCGGCTAAGAGCGTCTGTGGAGGGGACCCGAGATAAACGCTACGGCTCCCCGCCGTACGCAAATCTATCAGTCGGGCGTTCTACAGCCGAGTAGGCACGCGCGCACGGACTCGCAAAGGTTCCTTGTGACCGGTTCACGTTCCCCGCCCTCTCATTTCCGGTATAGTGATGATCGAATCGAAAGAGACCACCATGCCTACTTGCTTCGTCATTCAACCCTTTGATTCTGGAAAGTTCGACAAACGGTTTGATGACGTGTACAGGCCTGCAATCGAAGGCGCTGGGCTTGAGGCTTATCGAGTGGACCGTGACCCCGGTGTGGATGTCCCGATTGATGCGATTGAAGAAGGCATCCGGAACGCAGCGGTCTGTTTAGCTGACATCACCACAGATAACCCAAACGGCTGGTATGAATTAGGCTTCGCATTCGCAGCCGGTCGGCCCGTCGTTATGGTTTGCTCAAAAGAGCGGCCTGATAAGAAGTACCCTTTTGATATTCAACATCGGACGATTATTTCTTATGGTGCTGACTCACCGAGTGACTTCGAGACGTTGAAGAACTCGCTCACCGCCCGCATAAAAGCAGTATTAACCAAAGGTGAGGCATTTCGCCAGATCGAAGAACAAGAGCAGGTATCGGCAATCGAAGGGCTGACACAGCCAGAGCTTTTTGTTCTAGCAGAGATTGCCGGGAGTATATTTATGCCGCACAGCGGTGTTGCCGTGTACGCTGTCAAGAACGAACTTGAACGGGTTCTCACGGGGGTTGGCTTTTCCCTTGGACTCCGCCGCCTCACCGCTCGGGGCTTCGTGGAAATTAAGGAAGACCAAGATCACACCGGCGACATGTTTCATGCGGTGTTTATAACCGATAAAGCATGGGGCTGGATTGAAACGCACGAGGACCTGTTTGTAATCCGTCGCCCTCCAAAAAAGACTGCAAACTCAGACGACGTTCCCTTTTGAAGCCCGTCGCGTCTTAGCCTCACAGCCCACCCTGAAATGATGGTCTCTTCCATACACTCCAAAATCTGGCCAGCCGTTGTTGACAAATTTCTAGTGTGACGGCCCAACCCGGCACGGCGCGCTGAATGCGCGGCCCCGCAATTTGCGGTAATTATCGAAACCCGTAACCCGCCAGCAGCGCCTCACGGTTCTGCCGCAAGTCTTTGCCAGAACGTTCCGTAGGATATGGCTGGTGGCCCATCATGCCCTTCCATAGCTCACGGTTGAAGCGCGGGGTGTCCAGCTTATCCTCTTCGTCGTAGTCCATATCGCCTAGCTTCTTCTGCCAGTAGGCGCCGTTGCGATATTCGCGCGTGTACGCCAGCGCTCGCCCGTTCCGCGGCAGCGAGTTGGCAACCGTCGGCGGCGGCAGCGGAAGTTCGGATTGGCGCAGCAGATCGGGCACGACGGCGCGGTAACTCCAGGTCGGTTGATTCAGGTCGAACACCTCAGTCATCTGCGGGGCTGCGGCGCTGAACAGGCTGCTGGGCTGCAATCCAAGAATGGCCTCGATGGTGCGCACCATGCCCACCGTGGTGTAACGCTCGGACACGACCGCCCCCTGCTTCACGTACGGGCCGATCACGTAGGCGATGCTGCGGTGCGCATCCACATGGTCCGGGCCGTCCTGCGCGTCGTCCTCAATCACGAAGATCAGGGTGTCGTCCCGATACGGGCTGTTGGCGACCTTCTCGGCCACCTGCCCGATGGCGTAATCGTTATCCGCGATTTGCATGGCCGGCGTGTTGAGGCCATACAGAGCCGTGCCGAAGTCTCCGAAATGATCGTGCGCCAGGCGCAGCAGCGTAAGGTTCGGCAGATTCTTGCCGGCAACAAACTGATCGAATTCCCGCTCCCATTCGCGGAAGAGAAAGAAGTCGGCATTGTTCTGATCGAAGCTTCGGAAATACAGGTCGGTCTTGTCCCACAACGCCTTCTTGGTGGGCACGGCTTGCGGCAGGTGATCGGCAAACGGCGTTTTCGAAATGCGCAGATAGGCGGGGTTCGATTTCGGGTTGTCGTAGCGGGCCAGGTCGCAGTAGAAGCCGTAATTGCGAACGGTCACGCCGGCGCGGATGGCTTCATCCCAGATGTAACCGGCGCCTGCTTCGCCGCTGTCTGCGTCCGGCGCCGCCACATCCGCACTCCCGGGCAACAGGTTGGCGTCCGCGGGATGCTGCTTATCGGGCGCCAGCAGCGGCTGGGCTTCGATGCGCTGCTCAAGAGACGCCACACCCACGTTGACGTTGCGGTTGGTCCCTTCCCAGTCGTAAGTGAAACCGCGGCCGGCGTAGTTGGGCGGCACCGTCTTCTCGGTGTAGTCGGTGGTGCGCGCCGCCACCGACCAATTCCAGCCGACGCCGCTGACTTCGCCGGAATCGAAGAAGTTGTCGAGCGTCACAAAGCGCCGCGCCAAAGAATGATGGTTGGGCGTGATTGGCTCGGGGAATTCGGCAATCGAAGGATCGCCATCGCCGACCTCGAGATCGCCCAGCACCTGGTCGTAGGTGCGATTCTCTTTGACGATGTAGATGACATGCTTTACGCGCCGGCGAACCTCGGCTATGATCGGATCGGCGTTTCCTAGGCGGACCAGGTCGAATCGATTGTTCTCGGATACCCGCTTGGTGAGCGCATTCAATTCGGCAGCGGCCGGCACGGGCGCGGAGAGCAGCGTCGATTTCTCGCGGGCGTACACATACTGGTTGGGAGTCTTCTCGCAATCCGGCACGTTGGGCGCTCCGGCATCGCCGCGACAGTTACCACGGCTCGGTCCCGGGACGCTCTTACCGTTGACGACGTACAGCGTTTTGCCATCCGCGCTCAGGCTGAGGCTGTTGGGATACCATCCCGTGGGCACCAGCCCCTTCACTTGTCCGGAACCGTTCGGTTCCAGCGCCACCACCGCGATGGCGTTGGTGCCGCCGTCGGTCACGTATAGCGTGCGCTCGTCCGGAGACAGGGCCAACGCGTTGGGGTTGGCTCCTTTGGGCAGCGCTTTCGCGGGAAGCATTCCGGCAGGAGCAGTGATGCCGAATTCGGCGATGACCCGGCGACTGCTCGGATCGATCACAGCTACCGTGTCGCTGTTGTCGGCGGCCACGAAGAGCCTGTCCTGCGCGCGATTGAAAAGCACCCGGGTCGGCTGGCCAGCCATGCGAATCCGTGCGGTGACCGACGGCGTCGGGCCCAGTTGCGCCACTACTAGCTCGCGGTCCCGCGGGCTCGAAATCCACGCTTCGTTCTCGCCGCGGATGGCAACCCAGTACGGGAATTCGCCGCCCGGAACGCCCGTCTTGGCGCTGTCCGCAACTCCCGGCCGCAGATCCAGCTCGCCGGTTTTGCGGCGCGTTTTCAAATCGATGAGGCTGATGGAATCGTTATAGAGATTGGCCACCACCGCCGCGGTGCCGGATTGGTTCACAGCGATGCCGGCCACCATCGGCTTAGGCGCCTCCGCGTTGTACGGAGGCGGGGCGTTCGATAGCAAGCCAATCCCCGTGGGGTGCCCGAGCGCGATCGCGGCCGCCCGTGTAAATGCAGCGCCACGCCGGGCGAACACGTACACTTTGTCGTCCACGCCGCCGGAGACGTAGAATTCTTGCCCGCTGGGGTTCCACGCCAGACCGCAAAAACTGTTGGGCACCGGCAGCGCCTGCATCTGCCGCGGCGGAAACGACGCGATGTCATAGACGAAAACGTATTCGTTGAACCGGGCGCCGCGGCCCCCTTCGATGTTGTAGCCGCTGGTGAGAACCAGCAGACGGCTGCCATCCGGGCTGACGGCCGTAGTGACGGCCTGGCCGAGCGTGACATCGGGGCGGCCCGGCATTCCGGGATTCAGCGACATCTGGATGGAGTGAGGCAGGGCGTCAGGCGTGATCGCGAGCCCATTGGGTAATTGGATAGGCTCGCCGGCCAAAACAGGGATGCTCGATAGCGTAACGAGAAAAAGGAAACCCACGGCTAAGCGGTTCATAGGCGTCAGTTTGTCAGAAGCTCGAGGGCGGCGCAAACGGCCGACTGAGGTTAGCACGCGGGGATTACAGGTGGATTACGAAGAAGCGGGCGGAGGAATGGGCTGCGCGGGCGCGCGGCCTCCCTCGCCGAATAAATGTGGGGGAGGACTTTCGCGCCCTGCTACTTACCGCTACGGATCTCTAGCGCATACTCTCGAAGCAGCACCCCTGGGATCGTATACAAACGAACAAAATAGATCCCAGATGGTTGGGAGGGAGTCTCTACACCTTTACCAGGTATGAGATCTCGCTGAAAGACGCGCTTACCGTTGCGATCTACCATTTCGAGGCGATATCCATTGAGTGCCGGTAGACCGTCGAGCCCCGGATTGAGAAGCAGCGTCCTGCCGGCGGGAGCCTGTGCCAGGACGCCTGCGCCCCGCGTAACCTCAAGCGCCACCGGAACTCGCGGCGCTACGGAGCGCTGATCGATACCCAAAAACGTCCCGATTCCCACCACTACCAGAGCGACGGCCAGGACGGGAACAAGTCCTGAAGCCGCCCAGACTTTGCTCGGCTTCTGCTGTTCGGCGCGGAAGCGAGCGCTGGCACCCTGCATCGACTTGATATAAGCATCGCCTTCTAAAACCCGCTGCTGGCAGGACTCGCAGATCAGAAGATGCTCCTCCAACTCCGTCAGTTCGGGTTCTGGAATCTTCCCATTGCAGTAAGCATCGATTTGGAAGTCGTCCAGGTGTGTTTTCTTACGTGCTGTTGCCATGGCCTGTGCCTTAATTGTCAAACACCTCCCCTCTATATGGGGAAGGTGGCGCGGCACCCGCACCATTCTCAAAGAAATCAAGCCACCCGAATAACGCCGTACGGCAGCGCCATACGTTGCCAAGCCGGCACGCTACGTAACGCCGGCGGTCTTTGCCGCCGGTGAGTTGGCTACTCGAGTCGAAATGCCAAACTCCAGAAGCGCTAAAAACGCCGGTAGCCGCTCCGCATGGAGAACCGCCGTTTTCCGAGTTCCCCGAACCGCGCTTTGGCCCGCGATTTGATCAGGCGGAATTGCGTCTCGGTGAGTTCCATGGCCTTGCAGATCTCGTCGGGCGTCTGTTCTTGCAGATAAAAGCGGACCAGAACCTCGCGGTCGCGTTTGGCGATGCTGTTGAGCACGCGCATGGCCAGCTGTCCGTTCTGGTGTTCGATGGCGCCCCGTTCCGGATCGGGGCCACGGGCGGAGAGCACCACTCCTCCGTCCAGATCCGTGTGGTTGCGCCGTGCCTGCACGGCATCCTCGATGTGCGCCGCCACCTGGCGCCTCACAACCGTACGCACATACCCCATAAGCCGGTCAGGCTCTCGAAGATCGCCGTTACGGATGGATTGAGTCACGATCAGAAACACATCGTGCACCTTGTCATCCAGATCGTGCGGTCCGAGCTGGCGGTACAGGAAGAAACGAACCCCCTTGGAGAAGACGCGATACAGGTCTTCCATGCCCGTGGGGTCGTCATGGCGAATCCGATCGACGACTTGCCCCCAGCTTGGTTCCGTCACTGTCGGAGGTTTTTGCTCGGAGAAAGAGGACAGGCTCATTGCGGGAATACCGCCTTTCCTTGGTTCCCTACAACGAAGTAGGCTCCCCAATATTCCGGGCGCGCCCGCCGGGTGCCGGAGTGAATCATTTCGAGTTGTGCAGTACGGAGAGCGCGCGGCGCATCCATCTGTGCCGATTCGCGCAAGCTACGATAAAACGCGCTGAACAGAACCCCATCATCGTCGGGGGTGTCCCACAGGGTACCCACGACAGACTGCGCGCCAGCCGCCAGCCAGGCCCGCGTCAGTCCCAGCATACCGGTGCCGGGCAGGGCCGCCCCTGCCGCCGAATGGCAGCCGCTGAGCACCACCAGACCGGTGTCGATCCGCCAGTGGGAAATTTCGAACGGGGTCAGCAGTTGGGTCTGGCCGCCCGGCGATAGGCTGAGCGCGATCAAGCCATATGGAGGTTGCGCCGCCGATTCCAGATAGTGCGTGGCCAGGTGGACCGCCGCGGGCCGGCGGCTGAGTTGTTCCATCAGCTTCTGCCGCGACGCTTCGCCGCCGCGCAGCAGGACCGCAGGCCCAGCCCACGCGCGCGCCGAAGCCTCGATTTCCGCGCCACTGGCTACCAGGCGCGGCAGCGGTATGGCGTCATGGCCGCCGTCCGAACTTCCCGGCAACCGGGAGTCGGCGCGGTTGTAGATCGGGTCGCCCACGCCCACAAATAAAGGCGCCAGCCGAGGCTCGGAGCGTTTGCCCGATTCCAGCCAGTACGCCGCGCCGGAGACCACCTCCACCGTGTGCCGCTCGGTTACGTAAGCGGGTTCTGGTTCCAGAGTCTCCACCAGCGCCGCCACCGGAACGTCGAAGAGGGTCTCATCGAGTGCCACCAGCCAGCGGGTAGCGCGCCGGAAGCGCGGGGCCGCCGGCCCGAACAAGATCCCGAAGAGCGCGGCGGAGAGCGCCTTGGCATCCGCACGGCCATCGCCGAGCGCCGCCAGGACCTTCCGGCTTTGTGACTCGATCACATCTCGGGGCGGCAAAGCATACACTGCGATTCCGTCGCGATCCAATGCCCACATCCAAGAGACCGAATCTCCCAAGTGAAAGCTGAACAAGGTCGAGTCGCGGTCGAGCGCGCTTCGGGTGGCTTCCACCAGGTCGGGCGGTAGCGGGCGCAGTTCCGGACCGAGCGAAGCCTCCAGGCGAACCAGCTCCGCGCGTGCCGCATCAATGTCACCGGAGCCCGTGCCGCGCAGGGCGGCTAACTCGGCGCGCTGCAAACGGCCAATCGCTTCCCAGTAAACAGGCGGCAGGTCGGGTTCAATTTGCGTAGGATCGTGGATCAAGGCTCGCAGGCTGGCGGCTCGGTTTTCCTCATCGGCGGCAAAAGTCTCGCGCGCCAGCGCCGGATCGTGCGTTTGCTGATAGAGCCGATTGCCCGTCTCCACCAAAGCGGAGTGCAACTGATCCAGCATGCCCTCATTTCCCACGCGAATGGCATCGTCGGCGGGCGCCGACCAGCGCCAGGCCCGGCCCAGGCGCTGCGCGATCCGCAGGTCCTCGAGCGCTTCGCGCAAACGCCCCTGGGCTAATCGAACACGCCCGCGCGACTGGTAGATATCCCAGGTGGGCGCGAGGCCGCGGGGTTCGGCGGCCAGCGCCACGGCGGCATTCAGGAGCGTCGAAGCGGAGGCTAGGTCGCCTTGCGCCTGCCGCAAACTGCCCAAACTGCGGTACGACGCTTCTAAAGGAAGATGGTGTAGTTTGCGCACATGGTAGGCTTCCAGGAGTGCCGCTTCGGCCTGCGGCAGTTCGCCCCGGCGCAGCAACGCCTCGCCCAAATCGCTCCAGCCCAGCGCGTACAGTTTCAGGTTGGCTTGCTGGTCGGCGCCCTCGATGCTATGCCGGAAAAGCTCAGTGGCTTCGGCCATACGGCCCTGGCGCGCCCATAGAGTGGCCAACTGGAGCTGCAGCTCGGGAAGGTGCCTGGCGCGTTCCGGGTCGGGCATCCGCTTCATACTGCCCTCGATCCATTGCGCTGCGGCCTGGAACTCTCCCATTTCCGAATAGAGGGAAGCGATGTCGGCTTCCCACACCGCGGCAGAGCCGGGATCGCCGCCGGCCTCGGAAAGCTGCCGGGCTTTGAGAAACGAACGAAGCGCCGCTTGATACTGGTGCACCGCATACTGGCAGCCGCCCCAGTCGCCCAGAGCCCTTCCGGCGACATTGGAAAAGGAGAGCGATTGCGCCGCTTCAAAAACAGATTGGAATACCTGGGCTGCTTCCATATACTTTCCGCCGCGAAAAAGATCTCCGCCATGCCGAAGCCGGCTACGGAGGGGCACCATGCGGCTGATGGCGTGTTCCGCGGGAAGCAGGGTAAGCGGCCTGGAGTTCGGTGTGCGTTTACGGGCTCCACCGACTAGCGAGACGGCAAGGAGGCAACAAGCCAAAATTCTGGCTTTTTTCACAGACTCAAATCCCGGCTCCAAATTGAAATTGATAAGAAGAAGTACAGACCGGGTGCTTTCTTTGGAAGTATTCCCTTTCGATATCCTAGGAATACCCCCAAAGAATAGTACCAGTTTTTTCCAGAAATGTGGCAAGCCCCGATGTGGGGATAGGCAGAGAACGCGCCTGTGGGGAGCGCGACTAGGTTTCTAAACTACTTACAGCCACAGTGCGTCGACGATAATGATAATCGGGTCGTCCGACAACATTGGCTAAATGGGGACCGCAAGTCCGAACCTGCGATCGCTTCCGATTTGAATCTAGCGATCAAATAAGGGATAAGAAGGTTATTTTGGAGCTATGTAATTCTAAAAAGGCGTGATATTTCGGCAGATTTGATGTGACCGCCCGCATCGGCGGGGCTCAGGCGTGCATTTGGTGGCGTTTTGGTGACCGCGGTTCTAGAGTTGGGGGCTAGTTGCCGACATCCAGGACTTCGAAGTGGAACCGCTCCGGCGGCAACAGCGTAAGCTCTGCCGGAACCATGCGGGACCAGGTCCGATAGGCGCTCTCGGCCACCGACGAGTTCAGGTAAAGCAAGAACTGATTCGAGAAGCAGTCGATCGGCGGGGGCTGGCGAAATGTGAGGCGCAACCCGACTGCCCGCTCCAGCGCCACACCGGGGGTGGGCACTTCCTTATCGCGCAAGAGAGTGACGAAGCTGGCCCGGCTGGCGTGCGGCCACACATCGGCGTGCAGCAGATTGCGCAAAACGTCTTCGCACTCAAACGTGATCTCACACTGGCGGATCCATTCCAGCACGCAATCGCCCCATTGCCAGTGCGACATCAGGGCCTTGTAGTGCTCCGCTAGCTGCAGCGCGAGATCGTACTTGCGCTGTTCCAGCAAATTTTCATCGGCATCGGTAGCCGCCAGCATATCTTCGGCTTCCAGCAGCATGGAGCCCAGATCGGTCACCCTTTCGGCAGGCGCGTGATCCGCGGTGTGCACCAGAAGCGGTGGCAGCTCGTGCGTCTTGCTGCCCGGTATCGCGATGTATCTTTCGTCTCGCATCGCCGTTCTCTACCTACTCATATCGACGTAAAAGCCAAATCACTTTGTTACTATTTTGTAGCACGTGAGCTTCCCGTGGCGGATTAAAAAGTTCTAATTGACCCCATATAGTTTGGGAATCGTAGCACTCGCTCCCAACGGCTGCTAAGTCGCGTCTCAGGCCAAGGGAGATTTGATGTATTACGGGCCATGAAAAAGATGGCGCTGATCCGCCTTTCGGCGGCGTTGGTGGTTTTGCTGGGAATTTGGATGGCCCACACCCAAAACCCTCAGGCGCCCCCGCAGAACAGCCTCCAGAAAGTCAAAGACGACTTGTATGTAATCGAAGGCGACGGCGGCAACGTGGCGATCTATCTCACCGACGAGGGCGTAATTCTGGTGGATGACCAGTTCGACCGGGACTTCAACGACATCATGGCCAAGGTGAAGTCGCTGTCGGCCAAGCCGGTGCGCTATGTCTGGAATACGCACCATCACCTGGACCACGCCGGCAGTAATGAGAAGATGCTCATCACCGCGGAAGTGATCGCCCAGCGCAACGCCCGCATCAACATGGTGAACGCGAAGCAGCCCGGGCCGCCGCGAATGACGTTCGGAGATCAGGCGCAGGTTTTCCTGGGCGGCAAGGAAGTCCAGGCCTGGCATTTTGGACGAGGTCATACCAACGGCGATGCGGTGATCTATTTCCCGGCCCTGCGCACACTCCATACCGGCGACCTGTTTACCGTATCTCCGAATTTTCCGCCCCTGATCGACTATGCTGGCGGCGGCAGCGCGGTGGAGTGGACCAAGACCCTGGACGAAGTGCTCAAGCTCGATTTCGATACCGTGATTCCGGGTCACGGGCCCGTCTCCAAACGTGAGGACGTGGTCAAATTCCGGCAGACCATGGAATTGATGCGGCATCGCGTGCGCGCCATGCTCCGCGAACATAAGGGCAAGGACGATATCGGCCGCATGCTCACCACCGAGTTCTTCTGGCAGGACTTTCACAAACAGCGCGGCCTGGACGGCCTGATCGCAGAGATGCAGCAACAGCGCTAGCGGCCGTGCGTGCTATGCTGCCGTTCAATGCCTGATTACGCGATCGGACTCGACTTGGGCGGCACCAACCACCGTGCGGCAGCCATCAATCGTTCCGGCCAGATAATGGACAAGATTGCAGGCTCCGTGCACTTCTCGGAGGGGCGCGAAGCCGTGATGGCCGACATGGTAACTGCCATTTCGCAACTGCGCGAAAAGCACGGCGCGGAGGGTTTGGCGGGAATCGGCATCGGGGTGCCGGGATTCATCCTTCTGAAGGAAGGGATCATTCGCACTTCGCCCAATCTACCGTTTCTCGAAAACTTCCCAATTCGGGACGAGATCGAGCGCCGGCTGAATACCTTCGTCATTCTGGAAAACGACGCCAATGCGGCGGCGCTGGGCGAAAAGTGGATGGGCGCCGGGCGTGAAGTGGACGACCTCGTGCTGCTAACGCTGGGAACGGGCGTCGGCGGCGGCATCATCTCCGGCGGCCGCATAATTCGCGGCTCACAGGGGATGGCCGGCGAACTCGGACACATACCGGTGGTCGCCAATGGCAACCCGTGCGGCTGCGGAAGCCAGGGCTGCGTGGAGAAGCACGCCTCCGCCACTGCCGTGACCGCCATGGCCAGGCTGATGCAGTTGGGCGAGAACCTCAGCTCGAAAGAGGTATGCGACCTGGCGCGGCGCGACGACACTCAGGGCGCCAAAGCGCGCGAAATTTGGCGCGTGATGGGCGAGACCTTGGGAATGACGCTGGCCATGTTGGTGAACACCTTCAACTTTCCGCTGTATCTTCTGAGCGGCGGAGTGCTGCCCGCGTGGGAATTCTTTGCGCCGCACATGATGCGCATGGTGGAGTTGCGGTCGGCCACTTATCGGCTCACGAAAGCAACAACGCGGATCGAACAAGCCACTTTGGGCAATGAAGCCGGACTCTATGGCGCGGCGTATTTGCCTTGGATCGAGAAGCGCGCGGGGGCGTGAAACCAGACACAGGCAGGAATGCCTGTGCTACTCAAACTGATCTAGCGCATCGAACTGGCGCTGAAATGCGGGTGCCCTGCTCTGTACCAACCAGCCCAGTGAGCCGTAAAAGAGGATCGCCAGGACGAGTCCTGGGACCTTCAGCCAAAAGCCCGGGATCGCAGGATCAGCCGCGAAGACGATCAGAGTGCCGGCCAGAGGCAGAGCGATGAGCCGTGGCCAGACGTGGCGCAGCAGGTCGAGCCGTCCCTCCAGATTGCGGCGGTAGAACTCCAGGCACATCGCTAACGAGGGGTCCGCTTCCAGACGTCCCCGCGAAAACCCCTTCTGGAGGATGTAGATGCCGTACGTCGTTCCGGCGAGGGAGATACCGCAGCCCAGACTATAGGCGAGATTCGGTGAGTGCCGCATTGCCCACACCCAAACCAGTGCCGGCGGCCATCCCCCCAAACAAAGCACCATTCGAACCACCCGCGCGCGTGTCCGTATGCGGAATGCCGCTGTGCGGATCTCCTCTGCTGACATGCGGTGTGGATCGAACTGGCACTCCAGCGATTGCCGCAAGCGCCGCAACGCGCCTGCCTGCCGGAAACTGCGCAACCCGGAGACCAGTAGCGCGCTGGAAGCGCCGCCGGCCAGAAGGACGCTGAGCGGCACGCGTAAGCGCGGAATCAGGCCGGCTAGCAGGAACTGGAACGCCAAACCAGCTACCATTGCGAAGGCCGCACCGGCCGCACTCTGAACCGGCCCCATCGGCTCCCTGTTCCCACGATCGAAATAGGCGTCAAACAACAGCAGGCCGGCGAGCGCAGCTACGGCGGGAACCGCCAACCGCAGGAATCCCGAATGTTCATATAAGAATGATGCGCCGTAGAACTGCCAGCCCACCGCCACGAAGGAAAGGTACGTAGCGAAAGCTTCGATCAGCAAAACATTCGCATCCGCCTTCCGGCGTATGCGGCTCGCCACGACTAGAGGCAGAATGAGCAGGGCCTCGCGCAGGTACTCCCGATTGCTGCGGTATCGTTCGAAGAGATCCCCGAGCACGTGCTCGCGGCAGGCGGGCGGCATCAACGACGCCACTATCTTCTCCAACGCCTGGGGCGGACCGGAGTTGCTCATCCCAATTCCTTGCCCCATCGCTTGCCCCACTCCTTGCCCCAGGCGAGCGTGGTTACATCCCAGATGCGCTTGGCGGTCAAGGCAGACTCCCGTAGAACCCTTTCACCCAGCGCCTCCAGCCGGTAACAGCGTTTGCTGCGGCCGCCGCGCTCCGGAGTGGGATCGGAGAGCCACGACGACACCAGATGTTTGTCTTCCAACCGGTCGAGAGTGACGTATACCGCCCCCAGCGAAACCGCTTTGGGTCGCGCCAGTTCCTCGGCTTTGGAGTGAATTGTGACGCCGTAAGCATCGTCGCCCAAGGTCAAAATCGCGGTGAGCACCAGCTGTTCGAACTGACCGAGGGAATCCGTTTGGGCCATTACACCAACAGCGTAAGGTAAATCGATCGCAGGTGTCAACTGTGAGTTAATGGTTCCTCGTCGTCGTGCGCCAGCCGCTTCACTTCCGTTTGGTAATCGCCTTAGCGGTGCGTCCGCGATCACGGCGCCCGGCGAGCCGGTCCGATTTCAGTTAGCGCGCGTCGAGCGCTAAAGCGGCCGCCGCATCCTCTCCCGGTTTACGTGTAACTACAAAAAGAGTTATAGCATGGGAGGAAGTATGAATGGGACGCGGCGAAGAACCGCTGCAACTTCGCCAAGCACGGGCTTGCTCGCCGGTCGAGTAGTCATCATAGCCCACGCACCCCGCGACGAAACGACGCGCGTCATCTCTATGAGAAAGGCAAACCGACGTGAGCAAGAAATCTATCAAAAGCGACTTGGCGAGGGTTGATCGCATGACTGACGCCGATATCGACTATTCAGACATTCCGCCTCTCGGCAAGGAGTTCTTTGCGAAAGTTACGACGGCATGGCCGCCCGTGAAACAGCAACTTACCATTCGCCTTGACGCGGACGTGCTGACCTGGCTCAAGGCCAACGGCAGAGGTTACCAGACCCGCATTAACCACATTTTGCGAGCCGCCATGGACAGCCAGCCGCAGCGCCGTTCCCGTTCTGCGGCAGCATCGACGAAAATTCCGCGAAGGCGCGGCGATCGCGCGCTGAGATGACACCGTGCAGAAGGTCGGTCGCCCTCTCCTGCGCCAGACCTGGCGAGACCTCACGTTCCTGCATTGGCCCTACGACCCATCGGTAGTGCGGCCTCTGGTGCCGGCTGAACTGGAGCTCGATTTGTATGATGGCGCGGCCTGGGTGGGGCTGGTCCCGTTCCTGATTACCGGGTTGACTCACTCCCGGGCCCCCGTGCTGCCGTGGTTATCTAACTTCCCCGAGACTAACGTGCGGACCTACGTCGTCGACCGCGAAGGGAGATCGGGAGTCTGGTTCTTTTCGCTCGATGCGGCGCGGTTGCCGGCGGTCATCGGCGCGCGTCTCGCGTACGGGTTACCCTACTTCTGGGCCAGGATGACAGTTCTTTCGCAGGACACCGGCACGCGCTACACCAGCATCCGGCTGCACGGGCCCAAGGCGGAAAGCGACATTCGCGTGCGGCCCGGAGAGGCCATCGGCGCACCTAGCGAACTGGACGGCTTCCTCACGGCCCGCTTTCGCTTGTATGCCCGGCGCGGCGGACGCCTGCTGGATGCCGGCATCGAGCATGAACCATGGCCTCTGCAGCGCGCTAGGGTTCTGGAATTGCGCCAGAGCCTAGTGGAGGCTGCGGGCTTGCCGCAGCCCACGGGCGAGCCGGTGGCCCATTTCTCGCGGCGGGTCGATGTGCTGGTGGCGTCACCAGCTTTTTCCATCCCACAAAGACCTGCATGAACTGGCGGACCCCAGGGCTATTTTTCGATTCCAGTAGCCGACCCACCGGCGGCGAAGACCGCCGGCGTTACGTAGCGCTGGCGATCTTGTCGCCGGCTCGACGGGTCCGGGGGACCCGTGCGGACCGGGGGTCCGCCCTACCTGTCGATTAGGCGTTCGCGGAGGAAGATAAGCTTCGTTCCCGCTGGTCCATCAGGTCGAGGAAAGACCGGGCTTCGGGGTAGCCGGGGCGAAGCTTCAGGGCCTGGTCGAAATCGGCGCGCGCCCGCTGCGGATCGGGCTTATACAGCAGATGATAGATGCCCACAAATAGATGGGCCCTGGCATCCAGCGGTCTCACGCGCACGATGCGCTCGGCAATTTCGGTGGCTTCCTCGAACATTTCGAGCTGGTGATATTCCGCGGCGAGAAAATCGAGTCGCGAGTAGTCGCTCGGGTCGGCGGCAATCTCTTCCTTCAGAATCTCGATGTACCAGTGGTTCTTCTGGCGGCGTGCTTGCCGGTCCGCAGCAAAATTGTGATCGATGCGGATGGCGGTTTTCTGCAGGCGCCCACCCGCGGACAGAAGCGAGGCGTCGATGGTTTCGTGGACACGGCCGCGGTAGCGGTAATTCGGCCGGTTGGGAAAGAGGCGGATCACGTAATCCAAATTGGGATGATCGGAATCCGACGCGTGATTGTACCGCTCGAGGTAATATCCCGCGTTTTCGTCGAGAGTGAGGAGCCTTTCGATGGCGGGCGCGCTTGCCGGGTCCAGGGTCTCATCCGCGTCCAGCATCAGGATCCACCGGCCACTGGCGCTCGCAATTGCATGGTTGCGGGCGGCGGCAAAATCGACCATCGTGAAATCGAACGGGATCACTTTCGCTCCGTAGCCGGCGGCGATATCCGGCGTTCGATCCGTTGAACCGGTATCGACCACAATGATCTCGCCGGCCAGGCCTGGCACCGAATCGAGACAGCGCGGAAGGTTGCGCTCTTCGTTCTTCACGATCAGGCAGAGACTGAGTGGATTACTCAACTTCGGGGTCCGGCTGGGATTCATCCAGGATTACGATCTCGACCCGCCGGTTGGAAGCCCTGCCATCCACGGTGTCGTTCGGAGCTGTCGGGCGATAGGGGCCATAGCTGGCCACCGATAGGCGCGACTCCGCAATGCCGTAGCGTCTGCTCAGCAGATCGAGGATCTTGTGGCTGCGTGCCATGGAAAGTTCCCAGTTGCTGCTAAAACGGCGGGTGTGTATTGGAACTGTGTCCGCATAGCCGATGAGCCGCACATTATTGGGGATGTCGCGAAGCACTTCGGCAATCTGCGCGATGGTGGGCAGAGCCTGCGGGTTCACGGTGTCCGCGCCGGATGCGAAGAGAATCACTTGCGGGAGACTGATGACGAGGCCATGCGGCTCGAGTTTCGGTTCGAGGCCATGCTCTCGGAGTTGTTCCTGGGCGTGAATCAGGTTCGTGCGATTCGGGTCCGCTTCCACGGGCGGAGTGGGAGCCGGAGGGGTAACAACTACGGGCGCTACGGGTGGCGGAGCGGCAACGGCCGCATGCGCCGGCGGCACGTCCAGGCTCTTGGCGGCGCCCACCATAAAGAAGATCAGAAGAATGGTCAACACGTCCACGTAGCTGACCATCCATCTATCGCGCTGATTGGTTGCGCTTTCCAGATATCTCGGCTTCATAGTTGGCCGGCTTCCAGTGCGGATTCGAAAGTCTCGATAGAGCGATCGCGGACGGGTGCGGCATTCAGAAAAGAATAGAGGCGGTGACGGACGAGCGTCGAATGCATCCCGTCGAACAGGCACAGAGCGCCCTCTGTCATCAGTTCCTGAAGTTCGAAAGTTTCCGCGGCCCGAGCGCGAATACGTTGGGCCGCCGGTAGCAGCACGAGATTGGCCAGCGCCAGACCGTAGATCGTCGAGGTAAAAGCAGCTCCGACACCGGACGCAACCGTGGACAGACTCGCAAATTGCCGGAGGACATCGATAAGTCCGACTACCGTACCCATCACGCCGATGGTGGGAGCGAATCCTCCGGCGACTTCGAGCACTTTGGCGGCGGCTTCACCCTGCCTCTCGCAGGTGCGTATCTTATTCTCAAGGTCCGACTGCACTTCGGTACGCTCTTTGGTATCCATGGCCAACAGCAGCGCTTCGCGAAGGAAGTTGTGGCTCACCTGGTCAATATCCGGTTCGATCGCCAGGATGCCTCTGGTTCGGACGATCTTGGCATACGAAACAATTTCCTCGATCAGATCTTCCCGGCTGGGAGAAACTTCCGATGAAAAGAGACTAAGAGTCCGCCGCAAGGTACGGAGCAGAGCGGGGGGTGGCGTGGTAATCAGCATGACCCCGAGGGTTCCGCCCACCACGATCAGAAGGCCTGTCGGCTGAAAAAAGTAGCGGGCGCTGACGCCGGTAACGGCGATTCCCGCGAACAGCGCAAACCCAGCGATCCCGATACCGACCAGCATCCCGACGTCGACGCCGCGCCCGACACGAGCCGCCGGCCGTCGCTTGGATTCCATGCAGCCTGGGAAGCAGATCATTAGCCATGCGGCTCCCCATTCTTTTCAAACGGATGCAACACCGGCGAGTGTCGCTGTCTTGACGGAGAGGGGCCATCGTCAGAACTTTGACGACGCACTTCGACGCCGCCATCCCTGTTAACCGAAGGCCGCCTGCCGTTCGTTATGGGCGTTCTATCCTCTAATGCCAGTCTTGTCCAGTACTTTAGGGGGGCTTACAGTGGCGCTGTACACATGCGTTCTCTCGGTATTGCATCGTTAGCGGCCCTGTGCGCCGCCCTCGCGGGCGCTCAGCCCTCCACGCGCAAGGAACCTGCGGTGTATCAAGGAACGGACCGTACCGCACGCGTCGTGGCACGGCCCCCGGGTATCCGGCTTGGACTTCCCAAGGCGAATGAATTCGCTCTCGCGCCATTGAGCGAATCTGAAACTGCGCGGCTGGCTGAGCCGGGTACCTTAGTTAAAGTCGGGATTCACCGGTCGGTTGCTCCCAAGGCACTGTCTGCCGGCGCGTGGATCACCACGTCCGAGGGCGGACGCTTGTGGCGCATGTCCCTACGCTCCCCGGGATCGGTAGGGATGCGAGTTGAATTCCAGAACTTTTCGGTGGGTAACGGCAAGGTTTGGCTGTACGATGGCGCGCAGGTGGCAGGACCTTACGGCGGCCGTGGAACGTTCGGCAACGGCCAATTCTGGAGCGCCACGATTCCCTCTGAGGTTGTGACCATCGAGTACGAACCGGAGGCCGGGCGAGTGGAGACGGCCCCGTCATTTGAAATCAGCACCATTTCGCACCGCGCGAATTTGAGCGTGGCGCCGCGCCGGTTGCTATCCGGCCGGCAGGCCGCCGCGGCGCCCGACCCGGCCGCCTCGTGCAATCTGGATCCCAACTGCTATCCCGAGTGGCAGCCCGCCATGAGCATGGTCTCGGAGCTATTGTTCGAAGACAACGGCTCGGAATACGCATGCTCGGGCTCGGCCGTAGCCACGCGCGATGACAGCTTCATACCGTACCTGCTCACGGCTGGACACTGCATCAACGACGAGGAAGCCGCCCGTTCTCTGGAGACCTTCTGGACTTATCAGACGGCCTCTTGTGGCGCGACTCCGCCTGTCAACAACCAGAGCAGTACGCAATCGACAGTGGGCGGGCATCTGCTCGCCAGCGGCACCTTGCCGGCCGGCGACTATAGCCTGGTGCTGCTGCAAGACGTTCCCGCCGGGGTGACGTTCTCCGGATGGGACATGGGCGATCCGGGCATGGGCGATCCCCTGGCCGGAATTCACCACCCGATGGCTTCCTGGAAACGCATCTCGTTCGGCGAGCGCATCGGCGATTCGGCCGAAATCGTCGAAGGCGTTCTGGCCCCCGCCAACCTTTATCTGCAGATCAACCTGGACCAGGGAGTGGTCGAGCCCGGATCGTCCGGATCGCCGTTGTTCTCCAGCCCCGGAGTCATTGTCGGCACGCTGACGTATGGGCCGTCCTCGCCCGATTTGAGCGCCTGCCAAATCACCCCCTTTGTCGCGGGTTACGCCCGTTTCAGCAACGCCTACACCTATCTGAGCGACTATCTTGAAAATCTGCCCTCCGCGCAAGTGCTGCCGGCGCAGACCGACTTGGAATTCACGGTCACCAATCAAAAGGCATCCAGTCCGCAGACGGTTACGCTCACTACGCAGTCGCCTGGTACGGTCACTTACAAACTTCGCGCCGACGCCCCGTGGATTCTACTCTCTAATACCACCGGAACGCTCTCACAGAATTCACCGGCGCAGGTGCAGATCTCCCTGGACCCCACGAAGTTCGGTCAGCCGGAGGAGTACAGCAGCACGGTCACCATCCTGAGCGGAGCGGCCGCGCCGCAATTCATCAATGTGAACGTGAACGTGGCCGTGAGCCAATCCAACGTGCAGCCTTCCATCAACCCGAACCCGGTAATCCAATCCGGCGGGCTTTGGAATTTCACGGTGCAGTTGGTGGAGACGGGCGGCGCTGCCACGACTGTCACAGCTCTTAAGGTTAACGGGGCCGACTACACCTCATCCATCGTTGGCTGGTTCGGCACCAACCACATCGATGCCAACGGAGAGATCGACGCGCCACTGAGTGCCACGGGCCGCTTCCCGGCCGGGATTCAGACTTTCGAGTTCTTCGGCGTGGACGACGGCAGCGGACAGACCTGGTATCGCACGGCTACCGTGCGCTTCGAGTAGACGCGGCGATCCGTTGCTACGATAAGGATGGATGTCGTCGCAGCGTACCACCTTCGTGACGCCCGAGGAGTATCTGGAGCAAGAACGCCGGGCCGATTACAAAAGCGAGTACTTTGCTGGTGAAGTTCTCGCGATGGCGGGAGCCAGTAGGCGTCACGGATTGATTGTCGCCAACCTAATCGGTGCCCTTCACCAGCAGTTGAAAAACAGGCCCAGCGAGATGCAAGGCAGCGACCTGAGGTTGAGAGTCACGCCCAGTGGACTCTACACGTATCCCGACGTCATGGTTATTTGCGACGAGGTCCAGTTTGCTGACGACCAGAAGGACACCATACTGAATCCGGTGGTTCTCATCGAGGTACTTTCGGACTCGACTCGGGACTACGATCGCGGGCGCAAATTCCAGCACTATCGCACGCTCGCTTCGCTGCAGGAATACTTGACAGTTGAGCAGCGTGAACCCCACGTGGAGCACTGGACGCGTCAGCAGGAAGATCGCGGTTTACTCACGGAGTTTAGTGGCCTTGGACAGAGGATTCAGCTCGCCTCCATCGACTGCGCGCTTTCCCTAGCTGACATTTACGAAAAAGTCGACTGGACGGGCGAACAGCAAAAGCTGTTTTAGTTTACTTGCGGGTGATGCCAGGATGGTCGGCCAGTTGATTGGCATAACCGACCGGACCCGAGTTGGCCGTGGGATCCTCCGGCAGCATGGTAGCGCTCCACGTCTCGTATTCATTGACCAGCTTGCGGTAAACTTCCGGCTGCCGGTCTTTCAGGTTGGCGCGCTCGAGCGGATCGGAAACCACGTCGAACAGGAACGTGTTGCCGTTGATCTGGAGCCATTTCATATCGCCGTCGCGCACCGCTCGCTGTGCATTGAAACGGTAACGCCAGAATAGCTTGCGCGGCACCGGAGCGGCATTCCTCGTAAGAGCCGGTAGGAGGCTGATCCCATCGAGAGGATAGGCGGGATCGGGCTTGGCGCCGGCCGCGGCGAGCAGCGTGGCCACCCAGTCCATGCTGATGGCGACCTGCTGGGTGGTGCTGCCGGGGCGTATATGGCCAGGCCAGCGGGCCAGGGCCGGAATCCTCAGGCCACCTTCCAAAAGGTCGGTTTTCTTGCCCGTGAACGGCCACGTATCCGAGAATCGTTCGCCGCCATTGTCGCTGGTGAAGATCACGATGGTGTTGTTGGCGATGCCGGCGGCGTCCAGCGCATCGAGCACACGGCCGACTTGTAGATCCATCTCGTTCACCATGCGCGCATAGGTTTTCAGGGAACCGCCATCGAAATCCTGGAGGCTCCGGATGCGCTGCGATTCCGCCTCATCGTCCGGCCCTTCCCAGGGCCAATGCGGGGCGTTGAAGTGCAGACTGAGAAAGAAAGGACGCTTGGCTTCGCGAATCACCGACACCGCCCGGCCGCCCAGCAAGTCGGTCAGGTAGCCGGTCTGGTGGATCTTGACGTCACCGTCCCACAGGTCGTCGCTATCCGTGTCGGCCGGTCCACTCTTGTGGGTGAAGTAGTCCACCGCGCCGCTGCGAAATCCCCAGAAATGGTCGTAGCCGCTCTGTAGCGGACCGTAGTCGGGCAGCCTGCCCAAATGCCACTTGCCAATCAGGGCCGTGGCATAGCCGGCCTTCCGAAGTAGCGAGGGCAGCGTGGGATGCTCCGGGGGCAGACCCACATTGCGATTCCCGGCGAGCGGTTCTTCCAGGCCGACAGGCAGACGGTACTGATAGCGCCCCGTGATGAGCGCCGTGCGAGTAGCAGTACAAACCGCCGAATTGGCGTAGGCCTGCTCGAATTTCATACCCTCCGCCGCGATGCGGTCGATGCGGGGCGTGGTGAAGTCGCGCCGCCCGTAGCAGGAGAGGTCCGCGTAGCCCATGTCATCCGCCAGAATGAAGACGATGTTGGGTGGCGGATCGGCGGCGCTTGCCAATCGGGCGCCCGCCACCAGTGCGAGCGGGGTTGCCGCAGCGGCAGTCAGCGCCTGACGACGGGTTAATCGAGACGAGCCATTCACGAGATCACATTATCATGCATGGTCCGGGTTCCGACAATCGGGGCTTGCTCCTGCTCCAGCACCGATTCGGAACCGTCAACGTCTATAATTTGAGGCAACCCGATGTCAAACGGCTACAGCTGCCGATGGCTGATTCTTTGGGCAGTCGCAATCCCCTGCCTGGCACAGCAGAGTGAGCTGTTCGAAGCAGCTCGAACGGGCGATCTTACGAAATTGAAATCGCTGGTAGGAACGTCGGAGGTTACGTATCGAGGAGCACACGGCCGAACCGCACTCCATGAGGCAGTGGCCAACTGCCAACTGGAAGCAGCAAAGCTCCTGGTCGAGAATGGATGGGACCGCCAGGCCCGTGACGACCAGGGAAAGACACCTTTGATGCTCGGCGCAGGGTGCCCGAATGGCCAAGCGGCCTTTCTCCGCCTGCTGAATGTCCCGCCCTGGACTAACGAGAAGGATCCCTGGTCCCTTCAAAATGCGGCGGCTTACCGTCAGACGAGTGTGGTGTCCATGCTGGTGAAACTGGGAGTCGATGTAAATGCACCGGGGTCGGAGGGCAATCGCGCCCTCAGTATCTCCTGTCTTAAGGGCGACCCCGCGACCGCCAAGGTCCTTTTGGAACACGGCGCAAATCCGAACCTTCGCAGCAAGGATGGTTACACACCGCTCCATGATGCGGCGCTCAACGGAAATCGAGAAGTCATCGAGTTACTCGTCATACACGGTGCAGAGATCAATGCGGTCGACAGTGAAAGTGCATCGACGCCTCTCCACTATGCCGCGTCGTTCAACCGGCTGAATGCGGTTAAGGCGCTTGTCGAACATGGAGCCGACACAAACTTAAGAACCAAGGAGGGTTTCACGGCTCGCCAGTTGGCCACAACAAATGGCTTCGCGGAAGTTGCCGCATTCCTCCGTACGGTCAGCTCGTCTCGATAGGGAGTGGTCCGCGCCGAGGCGCCGAGGTCCCCCGCTCGACACCGCCCCCCCGAAAGACATATAATTCTTCCGTTTCGGTAAGCCCCATGAGATGAGGTGATCCTATGGCAGACGATCAGATTCCGGAGACCGCTCCGAGGGGACTATCCAGGCGCGACATCATCAAAGGTGTCATCGCCGGCGGAGCGGTATCCTCGGCGGGCTATCTGTTCCGCGCTTCCAGCGTAAGGGCGGACGTATCGGCTCCCGGCTCGGTGGAGCGCCTGATCACACTGAACGTGAACGGTCAACAGCGCCGCGTCGACGTCATGAAGCAGGAGACGCTGGCGACGACCCTGCGCTACAAGCTGGGTCTTACGGGTACCAAGCTCGGATGCGACCGGTCGGAATGCGGCGCCTGCACCGTGCTCATCGACGACGTGCCCCACTATTCCTGCTCCGTACTGACGCATACCACTCGCGGCAAGAAGATCCAGACCATCGAGGGCCTGGCCGCGGCGGACGGCACGCTGCATCCGGTTCAGCAGGGCGTCGTGGACGAACAGGGTTTCCAGTGCGCCTTTTGTATGTCCGGATTCATCATGGCGACGGTAGGCTACCTGAAGGTCAACCCCAACCCCACGCGAGGGGAACTCGCCCATGGCATCTCAGGCAACCTTTGTCGCTGCCAGGACTATGACAAGATCCTTACCGCGCTCATGCATGGCGCGGAACTGCAAAGGAAGGCGTAACCATGGCGAACGCACCCGATAGTAATGTTCCGAGTCATCCCGAATACAAACTGATCGGCAAGAACTACACCACGCCCGACATGGTGGCGAAGGTGACGGGAAAGTCGAAGTACGCCGAGGATTATCGCGCGGATGGCATGCTCTTTGCCAAGCTCCTGCTCAGTCCGGTGCCGCATGGACACGTGCGCAACATCGATGCCAGCGAGGCGCTCAAAATGCCGGGCGTGAAGGCCATCCTGACGGTGGACGACATGCCGAAGCCGGCCGACGCCATGACCGATCTGGGCCAGAGGATTCCCGCCAACCCGCTGGGCGAGCGCGGGCTCACCAACGATCCGGTGTACCAGGGCGAGCCGATTCTGGCGGTCTGTGCGGTGGATGAGTATACCGCGGCTGAAGCCATCGAGAAGATTAAGCTCGATATCGAGCGGCTGCCGCACGTGGTCGATCCGCTGGTCAGCCTGCGGCCGGGCGGTCCGAATGCGCGCGTGGAAGGCAACGTTTGGCTGCGGCCTACGCCGCCTCCGGGCCAACCCGCTCCGCCACCTAAGGTGACCGAAGTCAAATGGACCGAAGCGGACTTCGCCGATTACAAAGATGGCAAGCTGCCCATGGGCAAGGCCACCGACCCGGAATGGTCTTTCGGCGATGTGGCGGGCGGCTTCAAGAATGCCGCGCTCGTCCTGGACGAGACTTTCGTTACGCCCAACACCAGCCATCAGACGCTCGAGACCCGCACTGCCATGGCGTACTGGCAGAACGGTAAAGTCTACGTTCATGTCTCCACGCAAAGCACCGCGCAGACCGCCCCGGCCATCGCGCGCTGGCTGGGCCTGCTTGAGCCGAACGGACAGCCCGACTTGAGCAAGATCGTGGTGATCAGCGAATACACCGGCGGCGGTTTCGGCAGCAAGATCACCAGCGCCATCTCCGCCATCATCCCCTGCATCCTTTCGAAAAAGGTGGGCGCACCGGTAATGATGCGCATTAGCCGCGAGGAAGAACACTACATCGGGCGCGCGCGGCCCAGCCTGCACGGGCGCCTCAAGGTCGGCTTCACCAAAGAAGGCAAGGTCACCGCCATAGACATGTTCGTCGTCATGGATAACGGCCCTTACGATCCGCAGGGTGACGCCAACCAGTCGGGCCGCATGGTATCGCTCATGTACCAGCCGCCCGCCATGCGCTGGCGCGGCATCACCGTGCTGACCAATACGCCGCCGCGCGTTTCGCAGAGCCAGCCCGGTGGTTTCCAGGGCATCGCGCTCATGGAACCGATCCTGGCGAAGGCTTCGCGCAAGCTGGGGGTCGATCAGGTGGCAATTCACCGCATCAACGCACCGGTAGGCAAGGCGCCCATTGGACCTCCGGGACCGAATGGTAAGCGCCTCTACGTAACCAGCGCCTATGTTCAGGAAGCGCTGGACCGCGGCGTCGAGCAGTTCGAATGGGAGAAGCGCAAGGCTTTGCCCAAGCGCAGCGGCACCAAGGCACGCGGCATCGGCGTGGCCACCAGCTGCTTCGTGGGTGGGTCGGTGGGCTTCGACGGGCTGTGCGTGATCAGGCCGGATGGCAAGATCTACATCCAGTCCGGAATCGGTAATCTGGGCACGGCATCGGTGAGCGACACGCACCGCGTGACCGCTGAGATGCTGGGTGTGCCTTGGGAAAAGTGCGAAATCACCTGGGGCAGCACTTTGAAAAACCTGCCGTGGAGCTGCCCTTCCGGCGGCAGCCAGACCACGCACGCGCACACCCGTGCGGCTTACGCCGTGGCGATGGACGCGAGAGACAAGCTAACGCAGATCGCGGCCAAGGACTTGGGCGGCAAGCCCGAGGATTACGTGGTGGCCAACGAGCGCGTATCCCGCAAAGGCGGTGGCGCCGGCATGAGCCTGGCGCAGGCCGCTAAGCGCGCCATCGAGCTGGGCGGCATCTACGATGGCCACGAGCTGCCCAAGGGCATTAACAAAATGACGGTAGCTTCGGCGCAGGCACTCACGGGAATGGGCTTGCTGGCGGTGGCGCGTGACACCATGCCGCGGGACGGCCAGACGCATTCCTACGTCGCCGGCTTCGCCGAAGTCGAAGTGGATCTGGAGACCGGCAAGTACCGCATCCTCGATTACCTGGCGGTGGCGGACGTGGGCACCATCATCCATCCGCGCGCGCTGGGCGGCCAGGTTCTGGGCCGCTCCATGCTGGGCATCGGCCACGCCATCGGCCAGAAATGGGTATACGACCAGCACTACGGGCTGCCGCTGGCCAAGCGCTTCCATCACAACAAGCCGCCCACCATTCTGGATGCGCCGGAAAAAATGCAATGGGCCGCGCTCGATATTCCCGATCCGGAAACGCCTATAGGGGCGCGCGGCATCGGCGAGCCCCCTGTGGGCGCCGGTTGCATGGCGATCCTCAACGCTCTTTCGGACGCGATAGGCGATGAGGTTTTCCGCCGCGCGCCGGTGACGGCCGACATGATTCTCGCTTCGCTGGAAGCCGGCAAACCGGCCACCGAAGGCCTCACGGCTCACATCTAGGGAAAAGGAGAAACGAACATGGCGATCATTCGCGACATCATGCCGGCTTTCGAGTTATACCAGCCGGCCAACACCGACGACGCGCTATCGTTGCTCTCCCGCCACGGCAAAGACGCCTGGGCAATGGCTGGCGGCCTGGATACCTTCGACTGGCTGAAAGACCGCATCAAGCGCCCCAGCGTGGTGGTGGACTTGAGCCAAGTCAACGACCTAAGAGGCATTCGGGAGATGAGTGGTGGACTCGAGATCGGCGCGTTGACCACGCTGACCGAGGTTGTTCGGCATCCCACCGTGAAGGAAAAATTCAGCCTGCTGTCGCAAGCTGCCGAGCTGGTGGCATCGCCGCAGATCCGCAACCAGGGAACCTTGGGCGGCAACGTGTCGCAGGACGCACGCTGCTGGTATTACCGGGGCGGCTGGAAGTGCTACCGCGCCGGCGGGAACATCTGCTTCGCCGATACGCCCACGGCCATCAATCGCGAACACGCGATTCTGGGCGCGGACCGTTGTGTGGCAGTCAATCCGTCGGACACGGCGCCGGCCCTGATTGCGCTTGACGCGCAGATGGTGATTCGCAACTCGAAGGGCGAACGCGTGGTGAACGCGGAAGACTACTTCATCGGCCCCGGCACCGACATCACGCGCATGACCGTGCTGAAACCCGGCGACCTGCTCACCGCCATACGCATTCCGGCAACGTGGGCGGGAACGCATTTCTATTTCGAGAAGATCCGCGACCGGCAAGTGTGGGATTTCCCGCTGGTGAACATCGCCTCCTCGGCGGTCTTCTCCCCCGATCGAATCGAGCGCATACGCATTGTGGTGAACGGGGTGGCGGCGCATCCGGTGCGTTTGAAGAATGTGGAAGACGCGGTGATCGGTAAGCCGCGAAATGAAGCTACGGCCGACATGGCCGGTAAGATCGCCATCCAGGGCGCGGAGCCGCTGCGGTACAACGGCTACAAGGTGCCGCTCCTGCGCAACCTGGTCAAGCGGTCCATTCGCGGCGTGGAGGAGGCAAAGTGGGCATAGTACAGTGGGCCACCAGTCCGTGGGGTCAGGACGTCCCGATCCACATTTCGTTCTTCCTGATATGGGTGGCGGCCATCGCGGGATTGCTGTTCCTGATGGTGCACGCAATCTGGGCGCGGTATTTCGCGAAGAAGGAAGAGTTCGCCGGCGCCACTCCGCAGCCGCAGGTGGTCGCGCGCATTCCGGCCGAGGTTCCCCGGCATTCCCTGGCGGCCCGGCTGTTCCACTGGATCATGGCCGCGGCCATGTTTACGCTGCTGATCACGGCCTTCCTGCCCAGAGTCGGCGTGCAGTTTGCCTGGGTCACGTACCACTGGATTGCGGGCATCGTCCTGACCGCATCGATTCTGTTTCACATTGTGCATGCCACTTTTTGGATGGATCCCTGGTCGATCTGGCCGGACAAGGCCGACATCGAAGATGCCAGTCGACGACTGAAACGCTTCCTGGGGCAAGTGGCGCCTCCGCCGCGCAGGTTCGCCAAATATCCGCTCGAAAACAAGATGTACCACGCGGTGATCGTGCTGGCCGGCCTCTCCGCGGTGCTGACCGGCGTGTTCATGATGTTCCGTGTGCGCACAGGAATTTTGCCCCGCAATCCGTACCTGTTTGGCGATATGACTTGGGGCCTGATGTACGTGCTGCATGGCCTGGCGGGCGTGGGGCTGATCGCCCTGATCATGGTTCACGTTTACTTTGCCATCCGGCCCGAGAAACTCGTGATCACGAAATCGATGATCTTCGGCACGCTCAGCCGCGAGCATTACCTGGAACACCATGACCCGCAGCGATGGGCCGTAGAGGGCTCATCGTCCGCCAAAGCGAACGCCGCGGACTAGAGATGCTCCAGGATCTCCGGCAGCGCTCCGACGCCATCGAAGAATGTTACGAATTCATGCTGGCCTACGCCGCCCAGGGCCTGCCGGGCGATGCGGGCAGCCAGTCCGGCGGCCAGTTGCGCGAATTCCTGCGGCGAGCTGTTGAGGCGCTGGCGGGGCTTTCCACCGCGTACACCATAGCCGTCGCCGGACTGCAGCCGGCGGAGCGCTACCAGGCCTTCCTGGACGTGTTGGATCGCGATGCCCGCGACTCGCTCGCCGCTCTGGAGCTGGTCCTGGCGCAACCCGCGATCGGCTCGCAGTTAATCGATAATCTCAACGCATCGATCCATGTGCGGGCGCTGCTGACGGACTTGTTTCTGATCGACGAGATTCTCAAAGGCGCCGGGCAAATCAATGTGGCGCTGCCGAACTCGTAGCACAGGCATCCCTGCCCAATGCCACTTAGTTTTGCGGCAAGGCCCGTAAGTTCTTCAATCCACGGGTGTCGACATGAGTGTCGACACGGCACGCAGTAGTGCGCGCGCCACGCGTGTGGCGCGAACACTCGTGTTTGCCGCGTCGGCAATCCTGCCGACGCCTCGCCGCGCGCAACAAAAGTTCTGAAGGATGTTCTATTTGCCGACGGCGCAAAAACTAAGTGACATTGGGCATCCCTGCCTGTGTCAGGTTTTTCGGCAACCTTTAAGTTAAGCCCGCCTTGGCCGTCGCAGCTCATCGCCTTCCCGAGGCGGGCTTCCACCCCGTCGCCGCATGATCTTGTCGAAAGCCTTAAAGTCAGCTCGCGCTTTCCGGTCCGCAAAAAATCTCGCCGTCTCGAGGGCCGAAACCTTTTCCGCGACCGCCGTCGCCACGAACTGATTGATGCTAGTGCCGTCATCCCGGCTCAGCCGCTGAACTGCCTCTTTCAGCGACCGCGGCAGGCGTAATGGGTAAGTTTGAGTCTCTTTCATTACTTAATCCTCGCTATCGCTTCTCGCGGGAGTAGGGCATCCACTCCAAAGCGCTTTGGAACATGCCCAAAATCTCGCAAGTTAAAAGTCACCAATGCATCTGCCCGACCGTTGACCGCCGCCGCCAATACCATCTCATCGTTCGGATCGCGCAGCTGAGGCCGCCACAGGAAATGTGTTTCTACAGGCTCTGCCATGGCAATGACGCCGTCCAGAAAGACATCTACTTGCCGCTGCGAGAGACCGGCTGCCATGCGGTGCTCGGATTTCCGGCAAATCGCCTCATATTCAATCGCTAGAGGAACACTCAACAACAATGTAACGTTTCCCTGCCGCGCCGCCTGAATGATGGCGGAGGAGGCGCCTACCGGGCTACGCATAGCCGCAACCACGGCATCGGTGTCCAGCACCAGCCTCACATTACATACGATATCATATCGCCCGTGATGTCGCCGTTCCCTTCACTGCCCGTGCGATCATCATCGATGGATAATCCATGACGAAATCCAATCCCAGCCGCATCACCTTCGGCGTGATTGTCGGCAACCGGGGATTCTTCCCCGACCACCTTGCCCAGAGCGGGCGCACCGAGATGATCGCCGCCATCGAGAAAGGCGGCTATGGCGTCGTCGCTGTGGAACCGACCGATACCAAGTTCGGTGCCGTGGAGACGCGTGCCGAGGCTGCCCGGTGCGCTGAGCTGTTCCAGAAGAACCGCGGCTCCATCGACGGCATCATTGTCACTTTGCCAAACTTCGGCGACGAGCGCGCCATTGCCGATACCCTGCGGATGGCCGGCCTTAACGTTCCAGTGTTGGTGCAGGCGACGCCCGACGCTCCGGGCCGGATGACCATCCGCGACCGCCGCGACAGCTTCTGCGGCAAGATGTCCTGCTGCAATAATCTGCACCAGTACGGCATCCCCTACTCCTTGACCACGCGCCACACCGAAGCGCCCGATTCGGAATTGTTCCAGCAGGACTTGGACCGCTTCGCCGGAGTCTGTCGCGTGGTTCGCGGCATGCGCGGTCTGCGAATCGGCGCCATCGGAGCCCGCCCCGCTGCGTTCAATACCGTGCGCTACAGCGAGAAGATCCTGGAAGCCAACGGCATCTCCGTGGAGCCGATCGACCTCTCGGAGATCATGGGGCGCATCGGGCGAATGGCGGACGATGCCTCCGCGGCGCGCCACAAGCTGGACGAAATCCATGCTTATGTGCCGACCGGGAGCGTGCCCGCAGCGGCCCTGATGAAAATGGCCAAGCTGGGCGCTGTAGTCGACGACTGGATGCAACAGACGGACTGCACCATCAGCGCGGTGCAATGCTGGACCTCGATGGAGGAGTTCCTGGGCGTGGTGCCCTGCACCGTGATGAGCATGATGAGCAACAACCTGCTGTCAAGCGCCTGCGAGGTGGATATTTGCGGCGTCGTCGGCATGCACGCGTTGCAGCTCGCCTCCGGCACGCCCAGCGCGCTGCTCGATTGGAACAACAACTACGGCGACGATCCTGACAAGGCCGTCTGCTTCCATTGCAGCAATCTGCCCAAGCACTTTTTCAACGAAGTGCACATGGACTTTCAGCAGATCATCGCCGGCACGGTCGGCAAGGAAAATACCTACGGCACGTGTGTGGGCCGCGTGAAGGCCGGCGCCATGAGCTTCGCGCGCTTTTCCACGGACGATCGTCACGGCACCATACGCGGCTACGTCGGGGAAGGCGAGTTCACCGACGATCCGCTCGATACCTTCGGCGGGGCGGGAGTCGCCCGCATTCCCCGGCTGCAGGAGTTGCTCCGCTACATTTGCGAGCGCGGCTTCGAGCATCATGTGGCGGCCAACTTCGCCACCGTGGGAGCGGTTGTGCATGAGGCGGCCACACGCTACCTGGGCTGGGAAGTGCACCAGCATAATTGACCCGTAGAGACAACCATGAGCCTTGTTGCAGGCGTCGATTTCGGCACGCTCAGCGTTCGGGTTTCCATCTTCGACAGCGTCCAGGGCAGGTTGGGCGCGGGAGTGGCGGAGTATCCGCTGCGGCGTAAGAAGGAAGACCCCGATTACGCGACACAGAGCCACGCCGATCACATGGAAGGGCTGGCCCAGGCCTCGCGGCGTGCGATCGAAACGGCCGGCGTCGACGGCCCGACCATTGAGGCGATGGCGCTCGACACCACCGGCTCCAGCGTGATTCCAGTGGATGCCGGCCTTCAGCCTCTCGACGATTACTACCTCTGGTGCGATCATCGCGCCTGGAAGGAGGCCGCCGAGATCACCGCCGCCGCGCGCGCGTTTGGCCTGGAAGCCATCGACTGGTGCGGAGGCACCTACTCTTCCGAGTGGGGGTTCGCCAAATTGCTGCATTGGCTGCGCCACAATCCGGCGAAACGTGACCGGTTCGCGACAGCCCTGGAGCACTGCGATATGGTCGCGGCGACGCTCTGTGGAATCGACGACCCGGCGCGCGTGCCGCGCAGCATATGCGCCATGGGCCACAAATGGATGTGGAACGCCGGCTGGGGAGGGCTGCCTCCGGAGGAATTTTTCGCATCGGTTGACCCTCTGCTGGCCGGCGTGCGCGCCAAGATCGACGGCTGCTACGCGACTTCGGACCGAATCGCCGGGCACCTGGCTTTTAACTGGGCCGCGCGGCTTGGGATGCGCGCCGGGATTCCCATCCCGGTAGGCGCCTTCGATGCGCATTGGGACGCGATCGCCGCCGGCGTGCGCCTGGGCGATGTGGTCAATGTGATCGGGACCTCCACCTGCATCATCGCCATCAGCGAGAAGGCGGATCTGGTACCGGGCGTGTGCGGCGTGGTTCCGGGATCGGTGGTTCCCCAATACACCGGCATCGAAGCCGGCCTTTCCGCTACGGGCGATATCTTCGAGGCCGTGGCGCGCCGCGCCCGTACGACGGTGGCGGATCTGTCGCTCGGTATCGAAAACCATCGCGCGGGCCAGACCGGGTTGCTGCGCCTCACCTGGGACAACGGCGATCGCACCGTACTGGTGAACCCGGAACTGAGCGGCGTCACGCTCGGCTGGCGGTTGACGCACACGGCGGAGGATGAGTTGTTCGCGGCCATCGAAGGAACCGCTTTCCACACGCGCGTGATCCTGGAGCGTATGGCGGAACATGGCGTCGCTGTGGAGCGCATCATCAATGGCGGCGGCATTCCGCAGCGTAACCGATTGCTCAATCGGGTGTACGCGGATATCTTAGGCAAGCCTGTACTGGTGCCCAATGGCGACGTGACCAGCCTTGGCTCCGCTATCATGGCTTTCTTGGCCGCGAGGACGTTTAAGACCATCGAAGAGGCGCAGGATGCTCTTTGCCCGGGCTACGTGACGATCGATCCGCGAGCGGAAGCGGCGGCGACTTATCGAGAGCTGTACCCGCTGTTCCGCAAGCTCTATTTCTCATTCGGCGCGCGGCAGTCGGGCGCGGTTGAAGTTGGTGACATCTTGCCGGAGCTGCGCAGAATCGCGGCAGGCGCACGGGGAGGGCGGAATGCTGGAATCGCTGCGGAGTGAGGTGTACGAAGCGAATCTCGAGCTGGTGCGTCGCGGCCTGGTGGTTTATACATTCGGGAATGCCAGCGGATACTCGCGCCATGAGGGGTTGATCGTGATCAAGCCGAGCGGCGTTCCCTACGAAACCATGACGCCGGCCGATATGGTGATCACCGACCTGGAAGGGCGCGTAGTCCAAGGCAGGCTCAGGCCTTCAACGGACCTGGCCACCCACGCCGCGCTGTATCGCGCTTTTCCATCGATCAGGGGCGTGGTACACACGCACTCGCGTCATGCCACGGCCTGGGCGCAAGCCGGCCGCGAGATCCCGTGCTTCGGCACCACCCATGCCGACTACTTTTGCGGATCCATCCCGGTGACCGCGGCTCTGACGGCGGAAGAGATCGCTTCGGATTACGAAGCGAACACGGGTCGCGCCATCGTTCGTTTGCTGGAGGGCCGGGACCCGCTAGGTTGTCCGGCGGCGCTGGTGGCCGGACACGCTCCCTTCTGCTGGGGCCGCTCGGTGGCTGAAGCGGCGCACATGGCGGTGATCGTGGAAGAACTGGCGGCGATGGCGTGGCAGACCGTCACCATCAATCCTTCGGCCGTCCCGCTTTCTGCGGCGATGCGCGACAAGCACTACTTCCGCAAGCATGGGCCGAAGGCGACGTATGGCCAATCAAAGGGGTAAGCACCCAAACCAGACACAGGCCAGGAGGCCTGTGCCACGTGGCACAGGCCTCCTGGCCTGTGTCTGGTTTAGAGCCGGGATTAACGCATCAACTCACTCTGCCCTTCAACATAGTGAAAGAGTGCGGCGGGAAGCTGTAGCGGAGCTTGCGTCCATCGGCCGCCACCGACCGTTCCACCGGCTTCACCGTAGTCTTTTCGAAATCGTTCTCGGCCTTGATATCCGGCCCGTTGACCTCAGTTACCGCGACCGCGCCCGCGAACTGCTTATCCTCGAGTTCGAATTCCGTTTCGATCGCCTGATCGCGGTGCCGGTTCACCACGTTCAGAACCAGTGACCCGCTATCGTATGCCGCCGACGTGTCGAGGTAGGGCACGTCGTCAAAGCGCTTGCTTTTATACTTCGGGCTATCCAGAAACAGCTCCAGCGCCTTGCCCTTGCTGTTATTGGCAAATAGTTGCAACGGGTAGTAAATGGTTTGCAAATACAGCCCCTTCTCGTTGGTGAAGATGGGCGCGATCACGTTCACCAGTTGTGCCATGTTGGCGATTTTGACGATGTGCGCGTGATTGACGAAGGCGTTTAAGAAAGTCGCCACCACCAGCGCGTCCTCCAGGTTGTAGTGCTCCTCCAAAATGCGGCGGCCCCGCTCCTGGGCGCCGCGCGCCCGATACCAGACATTCCACTCATCCCAGGCAATATAGATGCGGCGATTGGCGGGCTGGCCGGATAGCGCGGCGTCGATGATGCCTTCCGCCGTTTTGAGGCGATGGTCGAGTTCCACCGAGCTGGCCAGGAAATCGCCGAAGTCGTTGTTCGGGTTGCCTACATACATGTGCAGCGACAGATAGTCCGCGTGCTGCCTGAGGTAGTCGAGGACGGTGCGGTTCCATCCCGTCCAATCCACGCCCGGACCGAAGTTGGAAGAACCCGCCGCGATGAGCTTGATATTCGGGTCGGTCTCCTTCATCAACTTGGCCGCCTCCAGCGCGAACTTGCCGTAGTCCTCCGCGCTGCGGTGGCCCATTTGCCAGGGACCGTCGATCTCGTTACCGAGCCCCCAATACGTAACCTTCCATGGGTTCTGGCGGCCATTCTGCTTGCGCAGGCGCGTCATGGCGGTGTCTTCGGAGGAGTTGCAGTATTCCACCCACTGCTGGGCTTCGATCCACGTGCCGGTGCCCAGATTCGCGCAGATATAGGGCTCGGTGTGCAGCATCTCCGCGTAGCTGAGGAATTCGTGCGTCCCGAAGCGATTGCTCTCCACGGCGCCCCAAGCCATCTCCAGGCGCGGTGGCCTCTTGTCGCGCGGCCCGATCCCATCCACCCAATGGTAATTGGATGAGAAATTTCCGCCCGGCCAGCGCAGCAGTGTGACGTTCAACTTGCGGGCGGCGTCCAGAACATCGCGGCGGTACCCGTTGGAATCGGAGAGCGGCGAGCCTTCTTCGAACACACCTCCGTCGACGCAGCGGCCGAGGTGCTCGACGAAATTGCCGTAGAGTTTGGGATCAATGTCACCGATCACACGTTCGGTGTCGATCTTGACGCGCGCGCGCAGCTGACCCTGCTGGGCGCGCAGGACGTAGGGGGCGACGGCCGCGGACAGCGCAAATTTGCGCCTCGAAATTTTCATGAGGTGCCTCGGATTGCGGAAGCGTTACAGCGAAAGGCGATTGTACGCCCCGGTGTCTACGAGGTCAATGCGCCTGCCCTTTTTTGGGCGCGTTCACTAGGCCCGAAACTGCCGCAGATGATGGTCCAAATGTTTGTACATCAACGTCGCCCACTCGTTCGGCGTTAGGCGCCCAAAGAAGCTGTGCGGATGCGTCGTGCAGCCCTCCGGCCCGGCCGCAGCAAACCGGTCGATCAATCGGCACAAGCGCTCCCGTTCCGTTCTCAGGTCCCGTTCATCTTGCACCACGAGACTCTTCACCGTCGGCGAATTCCGGCGCATCGGTTCTTCGTCCCTCAGGAGCATCGGCTTCACCATCCGCCCGATGATCCGCCCCAGCAACATACGCGGCGGATAGACATCCCCGACCGCCCACTCCATACCGGCCGCGCAGTGTGCTACCGCCTGCGCCGCATTCATCTTGCCCCACATCCGCTCGCTATCCGGCCTCAACTGCGCTATCCGCCCCTTCACTTCTTCTGCCGTCGCAGCTTCAAACAGATTCTTCATGCGGAAAATCTCCTCCAGTCAACGCCTCGTTTCGGGTCATCCGCGAAAGGCGATTCTACGCCCCGATGTTTACCCGGGTCAATTCGTCTGCTCCGCGAATGGCTTACGATGCGCAACCCTTACGTGGAACTGGCTGAAAGCAGGGCTCAGGATCGAGGTGGTCGCTCATCGTACGCCACGCCGGCCCAAGACGACGCGGCCTTTTCTTGGGCACTCTTGGTAATAGATAGCACCATCGCTTTCAGTCCATAGTCTCCAGCTAACGCGAAGGTAGTAGAAGGACCATGGCCAGAAGTGTCATTGGAGAAGACCTCGTGCCGGAGACCCTAAAACATAAGTCGCGTTCATCAAGAAGGAACACGCCATAAGTAACGTCAGTGAGCACTGACGAGACTTCATTTTCACGGCCTACCCCCGGAGTTGAACGGATTCATAAGCGTGAGTGTCCTGTAATTTACAGTGTGCGATTGCGCCGCGGCGGCGAAGGAGAGAGAATGCTGGAGAACAAAACACTCTTGGGCAATTGGAGTCATCAAACGCCTCTTCTTTTTTGCTGCAGGGCAATATCGTACCGGCGCGGTGAGAGTTATGTGGCTGGCGATGACGCCCCCTGGGTCTGGGCCGATGCGAGCGGAGAGCCGGTGATTCTCAACGGCCTGCCGCCCGGGCCGCATAAGATCCTGATCCAGCTGGTGAATGCCAACCATCAGCCAATTGATCAAGGCACGGTCCCGTTCACGATGGCTGCCGCGAAGCCGCGGCCGGAGGCGTACTAGCGATCGGCGTTTTCGTTATGAAGAATCTTGCCTTTTGGATCTCTGCCGCGGCCCTAATCAGCGGAGTCGTCGCGGTTGCATCAGGAACGGGAGACGAAGGACGAATGCCTGATTTGCATGGCGCGGTGGCCTGGCTCAACTCCACTCCGTTGAGCAGTAAGTCGCTACGCGGTAAGGTCGTGCTGGTTAACTTCTGGACTTACTCGTGTATTAACAGCCTGCGCGACCTTCCCTATATCCAGGCGTGGGCGGAAAAGTACAAGGATGCCGGCCTGGTGGTCATCGGCGTCCATTCGCCTGAGTTCAGCTTCGAGAAAGATCCGGCGAACGTAAGAAACGCCGTCTCGGCCTTGAGAGTCGCCTTCCCCGTCCCGATAGACAGCGATCATTCGATCTGGTCGGCATTCCGCAACGAATACTGGCCGGCCGACTACTTCATCGATCGGAGAGGGCGAATCCGAAATCACCACTTCGGCGAAGGCGAATATGAGAAGTCCGAGCGCGTCATCCAGGAACTCTTAAGTGAAAACGGAGCAGCCGGCATGAACGCTGGCCCTGTTCGCATAACCGCTGCGGGAGCCGAGGCGCCCCCGAGCGAGGATGTGCAGTCTCCCGAAACCTATGCCGGTTACGAACGCACCGAGCGTTTCGGTTCGCGCGAGCGATTGGCTCATGACTCGCCGAGGACCTACAGCCCGCCTCTTACGCCCGCTCTAAATCAATGGGGATTGGGCGGTCTTTGGAACGTCGGGGTCGAGCGTAGCGCGCTTCAGGCAGCACCGGGCAAGGTTGTGTTCCGGTTCCACTCACGCGACCTGCACATGGTGTTGGGTCCAGCGAAGAACGGCAGCCCCGTTCATTTCAAGGTGACTCTGGATGGGGTCGCACCGGGTGACAATCACGGAGTCGATTCCGGCCCTGATGGTTCCGGCGGAGTTCGGGAGCCCCGGCTCTACCAGCTAATACGGCAGAAGGGGCAAGTACAAGACCGGACCTTTGAGATCGAATTCCTCGATCCCCATGTCGAGGTCTTTTCGTTCACATTTGGCTAATAAATGTCGATTCACAGGAGGAGTTATGGCTACTACCAAAATCGAAGCCGGGCCAATGAAAGTGGCACAAATTCGGAAGGCGGGAGCGGATTTCGAGATTGTCGACCGTGAGATTCCTAAGCCGGGTGCTAGGCAGGTGCGCATCAAGGTGCAGGCTTGCGGTATTTGCCACAGTGACGTGCTCACGAAAGAAGGCGCGTGGCCAGGGATTCAGTATCCGCGCGTTCCAGGCCACGAAGTCGCGGGCATGATCGATGAACTCGGCGCCAGTGTTTCCGAGTGGAAGCAGGGACAGCGAGTCGGTGTCGGCTGGCACGGCGGCCAGGACGGCACGTGTCTTTCGTGCAGACGCGGAGATTTTCGCAATTGCCGGAACCTGAAAATTCCGGGCATCAGCTATGACGGCGGATACCAGCAATACATGCTGGCACCGGTCGAGGCGCTGGTAGCGATACCGGAAAGTCTGAGCGCGGCCGAAGCAGCACCGCTGCTCTGCGCCGGAATTACCACCTTCAACGCGCTGCGGCACAGCGGCGCCATGCCCGGCGACATTGTTGCGGTGCAGGGTATCGGTGGTCTGGGCCATCTCGGAATTCAGTTCGCGAACAAGTTTGGATACAAGGTCGCAGCCATTGGGCGCGGGTCCGAGAACGCCGCTCTCGCAAAGAAACTCGGAGCGAGCGTGTACATCGACAGCAAATCGACCAACGCTGCAGAGGAACTGCAAAAACTGGGCGGCGCCCAGGTAATTCTAGCGACAGCCCCAAACTCCAAGGCGATGTCCGAGCTGATCGACGGTTTGGGGCCGAACGGCAAGCTCATGGTGGTCGGAGCAACATTCGATCCTATTGAGGTCACCCCGATGCAGCTCATTACTGGCAGTCGAACGATTCAAGGCTGGGCCGCGGGAACACCAACCGATTCCGAGGACACGCTGCGCTTCGCCGAATTGACCGGTGTGCGTCCCATGATTGAAACCTATCCGCTCGAAAGAGCGGCCGAGGGTTACGCCCGCATGATGAGCGGTAGCGCCCAGTTCCGCGTCGTTCTGACGATGTGACGTTGGCTAGCTCTGTGTGGCGTGCCGTGCGGCTGCGGGGGCGCTTGCCCGAAAGCCCCGGGGTGCGCTATTCTGAAGACTCGAAACTATTGTATGGCCAATACTTACTCCGCATTGAAGCGGGTGCGTCAAGCAGCCCGGCGCACGGAATTCAACCGTCAGAACAGAACTCGTCTCCGGCACCAGATCCGCGCCGTGCGGCGCGCCATCCAGGAGAAGGACGCTTCCAAAGCGGCGGAACTGCTTCCGCCGACCTTCTCTCTGATCGACCGCGCAGCCAAGAATGGCGCGATCAAAACTAACACCGCGTCACGCTATAAATCCAAGCTGCACTTGCGCATAAAGGCGCTCGCCAGCTAAGGTTTCGCAGACGCGTTGGACGCAGCGGATAGCTCCCGATGAAACACGGTCGAGATGTCGACCGGCATTTCGTCCATGGATCTTACGCGCAACACCGCTTGGTAGTACCGCGGCATTGTTCCAGACGGTATCTTTAAGCTAGCGACCAGCGCTCGGGCCAGCATGGGGTCGGTAAACACCTTGACCGCTGCCATCACGCTGGCGGGCTGATTGCCTGAAAGATACAAAAAGTCACCATTCCCGTACAAGCCAGGCAGGTGGCTGATCAGCGCGTAACTCTCCTCCACGCCCTTCCCATCGGCAGCGCTACGATCGGAAACAAAAGCCGGTTCTCCTGGCAGCGGCCGCAGATTTCGAATGCCGTTCGGTTCGAGCACAATCTGTTGATCGATGGGAAGAGATTGCACCTGGCGATTGCCGGTGGTCGGCCCCAGAAACACAATATTGTTCATGGCGACTTCCGGCATCGAGAGCTGGTTTCCCTGAGTCACCAGCAGGTCCGGCTTGCGCGGACCCAGGAACTGCCCCAAACGGAAAGCTCCGCTGGCCGTTCCGAAAGAGGGATTGGCGATGCAAACCACCAGGGGCCGCGTGGGCGAGAGAAGGGGCGTCCAGAGCTGCTGCAGCTCCAGGCTCCAGGGGCTGGCTTCCACCATCGGCGTTGGCGCCTTGGGAGAACGCGCGGCGAGATAGGTGACACCTGCCAGCAGCACCACAATGCTTGCCGCCACCATCACTTCTTTACGGATCCAACCTCGGCGCGTCTCCACGACAACCGTTGCCGGTGGATCGGCGGGCGCCTCGCGAGGTTCGAAGGTGATTTTGAATCCGCCCTTGGGCACGTCGACAATGATGGGGTCGAGGGCGCCTTCGGTGCGATAGTATTCCGCCAGCTTCAGCCGCAGCCGGGCCACGTGCATGCGGACCACCGATTCCTGGCGCGGATCATAGGAGGAAGGTTTGCCGAAAGCGTCGATCCCGATAGTGTATTCCTTCAGGTCGTCGGCCTCTCCGGCGAGGGATCTCTCGGCCAGGTAGATGAGCAGACGGCGTTGCACCTCCGAAAGCCGGAGAGTTTTGTTTTGAAGAATACGCTCGATCTGAGCTTGGGTGACGTCGGCCCCGAGTAACACTACGGGAGAATCATATCATAGCGATGGTTCGCGGCTTCCTCCGGCCACGGCTCCGGTCACGGCTCAGCAGCGCCTCCGGCGCGCCGGATTGAACGGAAAATGACCGCCTTTCAGCGGTCACTGGATTTTGGGCATTTCGAGTCCGGGTAGCCGCCCACCGGCCGGTGCTGGGCGGCGCATGGCGCTGCCCAGACCGCATTACAGCGGTCAGAGGGTAGTAACCGCGGCGTTTCTGAGCCGCGCCCAAAGGGAGCGGCCCCACCTATTGCTGGCGTAGCGCGGCCGACAAGAATTTCCAGATCCGCGAGAGCATCAAGCTCCAGTTCCGCTCGGAGTTCTTCAATCTCCCGAATCGCACCAAGTTTGGCGTCCCGGACACGAAGACGACCGACGCGGCGTTCGGGACCATCCGCTCGACCTATCCTGCGCGGCAAATTCAGTTTGCGCTGAAGCTGCTGTTTTAACCGCGTTGACGACCGCTCCCTTTGGTCACGGCTCTGTAAGTGCGCATGCGATGACGCGCGTTACCGAGCCGTGACCAAAGGGAGCGGTTCTTGTAGCCTGGCAGGTCTACACCATTGCCGCCAGCCTCCGCGCCCTCCGAAAAACATCCAGCAACATCTTCTCCGTAAGCTTCCCCGTCGAGGTGTTCTGCTGGCTGGGATGATATGAGCTGATCAGCACCGGTTGTCCGGGGGCAGTCGTGAACTGGCAGTTATGCCCAAACGCGAAGGCCGCGCGGCTGCGAATGATGCCCCGGGACTTCAACACTTCCAGATAGTGATCGAAGGCGATTTTGCCGAGCGCGACCACTACGGTGACATTTTTTAATAGGTCCAACTCCCGTTCCAGATACGGTCTGCAGTTGGCCAGTTCCTCGCGGGCCGGCTTATTGCCGGGCGGCGCGCAGCGGGCGGCCGCAGTGATATAGGCGCCCTTCAATGTGAGGCCATCGCCCGGTGCGACGCTGGTGGCCTGCGATGCGAAACCAGTTTGATAGAGCGCGCGGTAGAGCCATTCTCCTGAGCGGTCGCCGGTGAACATGCGCCCGGTCCGATTAGCGCCGTGCGCTGCCGGCGCAAGCCCGAGGATCAGCATGCGTGCTTGGGGGTCGCCAAATGCCGGGACCGGCTGGCCCCAATAGTCCGAGTCCCGGTAGGCGCGGCGCTTGATGGCGGCGATCTGGGCGCAGTGCTCGCGCAACCGCGGACAGCGGCGGCACGTCACAATCTCAGCCTGCAGGGCTAGAAGTACCTGGGCGGTTTCCACTTATTTCAGGGTACATTTTCTGGGTTTTTCTGTCGATAAGGCTATTAGGGAGTAGAGTGTTTTCGATTTTTCAGATACATTTCTTAATGTGGCAACGGCGGAATTGGAAAGGTCGCATGCTAAAATGGGCATATTGAGCGGTTCGGCTGCTCCGGCCGGACAAATACGCTACGGTTCCCCGCCGTGCTCCGAATATCTATGAATAGGCCCTTTCTCACTTGGTTTCTCCGTATTGTGGCAATCGCGGCGGTTCTTTCGCTGTGCATCGGCTCCGGCTTTGCCCGGACCACGAAGAGGCGTCACCGGTTGGTGCGCACGGTTGCGGTTACGTCCAGAGTGCCGGTAACCACGGTCGCCAGCCACTCGTTCGCGCCGTCGCCTTTGACCGGTGTGGTCCGTGGCGGCCCTTGGACGGAACCGACTTTTGCCGATTCCACCGAGGGGGATAACGTCGACGGCGAGGATCTGGAGATTCGCCGGGCTGCGGTGGATGCGCTAGGCCCCTATAACGGCTCGATCGTGGTAGTCGATCCCAGTACTGGCCGGGTGCTGTCGATGGTAAACCAAAAACTGGCCTTGAGCTCGGGGTTCCAGCCCTGCTCGACAATTAAGGTCTCGGTCGCACTGGCGGCGCTGGCGGAAAAGGTGATTGAGCCTACCACCAAGCTCAGGCTCGGCGGGGCACGCATCGATCTTACCTACGCCCTGGCGCGTTCCAATAACTATTTCTTCGCCACCCTCGGCCAGAAGCTGGGTTTCGAACGGTTTAGCAACTACGCACACCAATTCGGATATGGAGAGAAGGCGGGCCTGGACATCCCCGGCGAACAGCCCGGGCGTTTTCCGGCGGCTCCTCCCGCCAACGGTGGCGTGGGCATGCTCACCAGCTTTGGAGAAGAGATCTCCCAAACGCCCTTGGAACTGGCCGCGCTGATGAGCGCCGTCGCTAATGGCGGCACCTTGTATTACATGCAGTATCCGCGCACGCAGACCGAAGCCACTTACCTGGTTCCGCGCGTGAAGCGCAGTCTGGAAATCGAAAGCCTGATTCCCGGAATCAAGCCCGGCATGCGGGGCGCAGTCCAGTTCGGCACCGCGCACCGCGCGCGGCAGGAAGAGCCTATCGCCGGCAAGACCGGCACCTGCACCGAGAACAACGCGCACTTGGGCTGGTTCGGATCCTTTAACGATGTGGCGGGCCGCAAGTTGGTGGCAGTGGTGCTGCTGACGGGAGGCCGTCCGGTGGCCGGGCCCGTGGCAGCAGGCATTGCGGGTGAATTTTATCGCCGCTTAAGTGAAAAGAACTACTTTGCGGCTGCCCGCGCTATGGCCACTCCGGCTACCTTGCTCTCCAGCCCGCTGCACTAACCGAAGAAGTAAGACCGCTCCCTTTGGTCACGGCTCGGTAAGCGCTCAGGAGCCGGCGGCGCGCGTCGTCTCTCCCAATACCTGGAAAATTTCGCGATAGAACTCGGGGTGTGAGGTCCAGGTCTGCCCGGTGATCAGATGGCCGTCGCGTACCGCCGGCTTCGACACGTACGTTCCCCCACTACGTTCCACTTCAATCTGAACGTGCTCGTGCCCGGTAAGCGTGCGGCCGCTGGTGAGGTTGGCGGCGGTCAGCAGCTTGACTCCATGGCCGATGGCGCAGATGTACTTGTCTTGCTTGTCGAACTCGCGGATGAGAGACAGTACGCTCGGGTCATTGCGCAGGTATTCCGGCGCGCGGCCGCCCACAATCACCAGCGCGGCGAATTCCTTGGCGGCCACGGCCGTGATTGCTACGTCGGCGTCAATCGAGTGGCCGGGCCGCTCGACATACGTGGACCATCCCGGTTCCTGGTCGTGAATCACCATGTGAAGACGGCGTCGCGAGGGCGCGGCGACCACCGGCTCCCAGCGGGCTTCCAGGAATCGCTGGTACGCGTAGAGAGCTTCGTAGCTGTCTCCGCCGTCTCCCGTAAGCAGGAGAATCTTTCGGCTCATGGGCCACCCCGTTTAACAGGCTGTCCGGAAAACCGGACACAGGCGGGGACGCCTGTGGTACCTGTTAATCCGAGGATACCACCCGGATTTCTCAAATGCTCTGACCAGTTGTCTCGCCCCGGATCGGCGCTCGCTACAGCAACTCGTGGCGCTTCTGTTTTTCCAGCGCTTTGACCACGTCGCCCACCTGCTGCGCACACCTTCGGTCGGCGATCAGCAATGCGTCCGGGGTGTCCACGATAATAAGGCCTTTGACGCCCACCAGCGCCACCAGCTTGCCGCGGGCATCCACAAAGTTGTCGTGGGAGTCCAGGCATAGCGAGTCGGGAGACAGGGCGTTGCCGCAACTGTCGCGAGGAAGTAACTCGTAGACGGCGTTCCAGCTTCCCACATCGTTCCAACCGAAGTCGGGGGCCGGAATGCCGCGGACATCCTTGGCCTTTTCCATCACTGCAAAATCGATGGAGATGTGGTCGCACAAGGGAAAAGCCTTTTCCACTTCGGCGGCGAACTTGCGGTGCCCGAACGGCGGTAACGAGGCCAGCACCGTGGCCGTGCGCGGCAGATGCGTGCGCAGCTCGTCCAGCAGCGTGTCGGCGCGCCAGAAGAACATTCCGGAGTTCCAAAAGAAGTTGCCCGCGGACACGTAGCGGCGGGCGATTGCCAGGGCCGGTTTTTCGCGGAAGCGGCGCACCGGTACCGCCTGGCCTGCGCCGGCATGGGTGCCCTTGGGGAACTCGATGTAGCCGTATCCCGTCTCCGGCCAGCGGGGCTGGATTCCCACCACGATCAGGTGTCCCGCGGCGGCTTCGCGCAGCGCGCCTCGCAATACTTTCCGGAAGACGCCGGTCTTGCCCACCACATGGTCGGCGGGAAATACGCCCATCACCGCCTGCGGGTCGACCGAATGGAGGATGTGCGCGGCCAGCCCGATGGCTGGGCCGGTATTGCGCTGCATCGGCTCGGCCAGGATCTGCTTCTTGGGGATCTCCGGAAGCTGCTTAACAATGATGTCGCGCAGATCGTGGCTGGTGAGCACCCACAGCCGCTCGGGAGCGATCACCGGCGCCAGGCGATCCACCGTGGCCTGGATCAGGGAGCGCTCGCCCACCACATTGAGCACCTGCTTGGCGGAGCGTTTCCTGCTGCGCGGCCAGAATCGGGTGCCCCGGCCGCCGGCCAGAATGAGTCCGTAGTAATGAGGATTGGGCATTCAGGTTTTCACGCCAACTTAGTTAAGCGGGTAGGTGTGGACCAGGCGAAACGTCCGGGCCCATCGCGTCTTGGTGGGAAAGTGCAGGACCACATCGAGCAGATGCCGGATGCCGATAGACTGATCGGTCAGCTCGTCCGTGGGTGCGTCGTACGACCAGTAAACAATCAGCGGCTTGCCGATGATGTTGTCGCGCGGCACGAATCCCCAGTAGCGGCTATCCAGCGACGAATCCCGGTTATCCCCCATCGCGAAATAGGAACCCTCGGGCACCACTACCTCGCCGTTCTGGACGTGATTCTGCAGCATGTCCATGGCGGGCTCCACCACGTTGACGTTGGGTTCGCTGGGAAAGTTATCGCGATAAGAATCGATGTAGTCGGTGTTGTGATAAACATACGGCTCGTTGGCGGGCCTGCCGTTCAGGATAAGCTGCTTGTCGATCAGACGGATGTGATCGCCCGGCAACCCGATGAGCCGCTTCACGAAGGTCTCGCTGATATGCACCGGATAGCGGAATACGATGATGTCGCCGCGCTTCAGAGCGTCATAAGGCAGCAGGTGCCGCGAGACCGTTCCGGAGGGAGCATAAGATAGCTTGTCCACCAGCAGGTGGTCGCCGACCAATAGAGTGTTCTCCATAGAACCGGTCGGAATCACATATGCCTGCACCAGGGTGGTGGTGCCGAAGAGGAGCAGAATGATCGTGACCGTCCACTCGGCCATAAATCCCCGCGGCGCGTCCTGCCGCAGCGACGGCGGCGCGGAGGTGTTCTCCTGTTCCGCAACGGTTATATTGTCTGGGTCCACTAATACTTATTTTATCGGAAAGCCTGTTATCCTGTGGGAGATTGAGCACAACTGTCACTATTCCTCCACCGGACGCTGCCACCCATCACCGGAAAGGTGTGGCGTTGGTGTTCGGCTGTACGGTGTTGGGCGCGGCGGCGCAGATCCTGCTGAAGACCGGCGCCAATCACCTCACCCACATCACCGCCTTGGATGTGATCACCAACTGGGGCTTGATCGGCGGCCTCTCGCTGTACGGCGTCAGCACGCTGTTACTGGTGCTGGCCCTGCGCGATGGGGAACTTTCTTTGCTGTATCCGGTGATCGCGCTCACTTACGTCTGGGTCACGGTGCTTTCTTTTATCATATTTCACGACAGAGTTAACCCACTCAAATTGACCGGTATCGCGATCATCGTCATCGGCGTGGCGGTGCTGGGCAAGGGACGCAAGTTGTGACCACTACCCCCTTCAGTTCCATGGCGCTGGTGCTGTTCGGCTCCGTGATCGGCTCGTTCGGCGCGGTCTTCCTCAAGTCTGGAGCAGCCAAACTCAAGCAGGGCTTCTGGCACATCTTGAACCTGCAGCTCGCTACCGGCGTGGGCCTGTTCCTGCTGTCGTCAGTTTTCTTTGTGCTGGGAATCCGGCACGGCGAACTGTCGGTGCTGTACCCCATGGTTTCGTTAGGATACGTGTGGACGCTGCTGTGGTCCCGCCTGTTTTTCCACGAACCGTTCACGCGCCAGAAATTCTACGGGCTGGGATTGATTCTGGTGGGCGTGTTCTTCGTCGGCCTGGGCAGCAAGTAACGCTGGCGATCTTGTCGCCGGCACGGCATGCCCGACCCACTGCGGCTGTATAATTAAAGTTCACCCAAAAAATCGTGCCAGATGAGATCCGGATTCGCGGCGCGCGCGTCCATAACCTCAAGAACATTTCGCTTTCTATTCCCCATAATCAGCTCACCGTGATTACGGGGGTGTCGGGTTCGGGGAAGTCCTCCCTGGCCTTCGATACCATCTACGCGGAAGGCCAGCGGCGCTATGTAGAGTCGCTTTCGGCTTACGCGCGGCAGTTTCTGGAGCGCATGGAAAAGCCGGACGTCGAAGACATCGATGGCATCGCTCCGGCCGTCGCCATCCGGCAGAAGAACACCAGCCGGAATCCGCGTTCCACCGTGGCGACGTCGACCGAATGCTTCGACTTTCTCCGCCTGTTGTTTGCGCGTGTGGGCCAGACCTTCTGTCCCACCTGCGGCACGCGCGTGAAGAAAGATTCGGTGGATGAAGTCGCCGAGCGTTTGATGGCACTGCCGCAGGGGTCGCGTTGGTACGCCCTGTTTGCCTGTGGCGAACATGCCGGTGCGGCGAGCCTGCGCGACCACCTCTTCGAACTGCGGAAAGAGGGTTTCAATCGCCTGTTTCAAGCCGGACGAATCTTTGAATTCTCCACGCCGGAATCTTTGCTGGACATCGATTTTTCGAAGCCCGTTTTCGTTCTGGTGGACCGCATCGCCATCGGCCCGGACTTACACCAGCGCTTGGTCGATACCATCGAGATCTGTTATCGCCAGGCGGGCGAAGTGATTTTCGAGGCCGCGCAGGGCGGCGAGCGGCTCCTCTTCAACGAGAAGTTCCAGTGCAAAACGTGCGGCCTGGAGTTCGCGCAGCCGGAACCGATTCTGTTCAGCTTCAACTCGCCGTTCGGCGCATGCCCGCGCTGCCAGGGCTTCGGCAACACCATCGATTTCGACATGCAACGGGTGATTCCCGACAAGACGCTGTCGCTCAATGAGGGCGCGGTGGATCCGTGGACCAAGCCGAAATACCGCTCATGGCTGGCCAATTTCCAGAAATCGGCGCGCGGCAAAGTGCGATTCGACGTGGCGTATTGCGACCTGAAAGACAGCGAGCGCGAGGCGATAGAGGAGTTCATCCGCCGCTTCTTCGATCACCTGGAGACCAAGAAATACAAACTGCACGTGCGCGTGTTCATGAGCCGCTACCGGGGATATGCGTTGTGTCCCGATTGCAAGGGCGCGCGGCTGCGCAAAGAAGCGCTTTACGTGCGCGTGGGCGGCAAGAATCTGGCCGAAGTGGTGAAGCTCAATATCGCGGAGGCGCAGCAGTTCTTCGATGCCCTCGACCTGGCGCCCGAGGAGAGAGCCATCGCCGACAAGATTCTCCTCGAAATCCGGCAGCGGCTGAAGTTTCTGAACGATGTGGGGCTGGAGTACCTGACGCTCGACCGGTTGTCGGCCACGCTTTCGGGTGGCGAGGCGCAGCGCATCCAACTGGCCACGTGCCTAGGTTCGCGGCTGGTCGGCGCCTGCTACGTGCTGGATGAACCTTCCATCGGGCTGCACAGCCGCGATACCGGCCGGCTCATACGGATTCTGGAGGAACTGCGCGAGCTGGGCAACACCATCGTGGTGGTGGAGCACGATCCCGACGTGATGCAGGCGGCCGACCACATTGTCGACTTGGGGCCAGGCGCGGGAGAGCTCGGCGGGTGCATCGTCTTTGAGGGCCCTCTCTCGAAGCTCATGTCCAACGGAAACGGCTCGCTGACGGCGCGCTATTTGCGGGGAGAGTCTACGGTCTCGGCGGTGCGGCCGCGGCGTCCGGTCAACCGCAAGCACATGCTGAAGATCTTCGGCGCGCGCATGCATAACCTGAAGAACCTTGACGTCGAAATCCCTCTGGGCATGATGGTGGCGATCACGGGGGTTTCCGGTTCGGGCAAGTCCACCCTGGTGCACGACGTGATCTTCCGGTCGCTCGAATCGCTGCACAAGGCGCGCGAGTCGGATCACGAACCGGAATTCGACGACGCCGCGGAGGCCCTGGATACAGGCGCGCGGCTCTCCTGCCGCAAAGTCGAAGGCGCGGAGCGCATCCTCAATACGGTGATGATCGACCAGTCGCCGATCGGGCGAACGCCGCGCTCGAATCCGGTGACGTACATCAAAGCCTTCGATGTGATCCGCGGGTTGTTCGCCTCCACGAAAGAAGCCGAGCGGCGCGGTTACACGGTGGGACACTTCTCCTTCAACATTCCCGGCGGGCGCTGCGAAGTGTGCCAGGGCGATGGCACGGTGACGGTGGAGATGCAATTCCTGGCCGACGTCGAGCTGGTGTGCGACGAATGCAAGGGGACACGGTTCAAGAGCGGGATTCTGGAGATCCGCTACAACGGCTTGAACGTCCACGAAGTCCTGCAGCTCACCGTGCGCGAGGCCATGGATTTCTTTCACGCAACGCCGCGGCTGGTGCAACGTTTGAAGGTTCTGGATGACGTGGGGCTGGGCTACCTGCGGCTGGGGCAATCGGCCACTACGCTTTCGGGCGGCGAGGCGCAGCGCGTGAAGCTGGCTGCGCACCTGGTGACGGCGAGCTGTGCCGGGGCCCTTTTCATTCTGGATGAACCGACCACAGGATTGCACTTCGACGACATCGCCAAGCTGCTAACGGCCTTGCAGAGGCTGATCGAAAACGGCGGAAGCCTGATCATCATCGAGCACAACCTGGACGTGATCAAGGCGGCAGACTGGGTGATCGACCTGGGGCCGGAGGGCGGCGGGCGCGGCGGATCGGTAGTGGCGGCGGGCACACCGGAAGCCATCGCCCGTGTTGAGGCGTCCTACACGGGGCGGTATCTGGAGAAGGCGATGTGAAAAAACCAGACACAGGCCGGGAGGCCTGTGCTACGAAGAGTGGCACAGGCATTCCTGCCTGTGTCTGGTTTTCTACGGCCGTTCTAGCAAACTGCTAGTCGGCACCGTTCGGCGTAAGCGTGCCGCTCAGTATCCCGAGGTCCTCATACAGCGGCGGTGGGGCGTCTTTCGGGTTGCCTGCCAGGGCGCCACCGTCCACCCACTTGACGATGGTTTCGGTCTCGCGATCCGTTAATAGCCGGTGCTCGGTAAACGAAAGATAACGAGCGCCGGGGGACCAAGGCGGCATGGCCCGCTGCAGCACCAGGCCTTTTATCCTCTCGGCCCATGGACGCGTTTCCCGGTACGTCATAAGCGAGATCGGCGCTACCTGTCCGGGCCGATGGCAGCTTTGACACTTTTCTTGCAGAATCGGCAGTACATCTTTGTAATATGTGACGGGGACGGGCGGATTCGCTACCCAGGGGGCGGCGATCGCGACTATCCCTCCCAAAAGACCGACGAGAGAAATACTCTTCATAATAAATACCTCACGGCCTGATTCTCTTATATGCCTGCTTTAAGCCCTTGTCAAGGGGATTGACTTTATTTAGCGTACATGCTAAATATTACTACTGTTCAGGAGGACTGAAATGAGCCCCAACAGCAAGACTCCGGTGGTCGCCATGTGCACCTACCGAATCAAGAGCGGCAAGGAAGAGGAATTTGCCGGCCTGCTGCAGCGGCACTGGCCCACCCTCAGAGACATGGAATTGGTAGAGAATACGCCATCCCAGGTCTTTCGGGGAACGGATGATTCTGCAAAGACCTACTTCGTGGAGATTCTGACCTGGAAAGACGGCGAAATGCCCAACCGCGCCCATGAATTACCGGCTGTGATGGCGGTCTGGGAGCCGATGGGCATGTGCTGCGAGGCAAGATTGGGACGCCCGCCCATGGAGTTCCCGATAGTTCAGGTGGTGTCGTTACATGCCCAATGACTCGGGCCGAACAGGAACTGCATGATCTGGACGTGGTGTTCGCCGCGCTGGCGCACCCATCACGCCGGCAGATCCTGCTGGTATTGAAACTGCGCGGCGGCGCCATGACGGCGGGAGAGATCGCGGAGCGTTTCTCGTGCAAGTGGCCCACCACCACCCGCCATCTCCGCGCTTTGGAAGACGCCGGTTTGCTTACCGTGCGCAAGGAGGGGCGCGAGAGGCTCTACGAACTGAACCGCGCCAGGCTGCTCGATGTGGTCACGGGCTGGCTGAACTGGTTCCGGTCGCGGACCGGCTAAAGGGAGCCATTGACACCGGCGTCGCAGTCACATATCGTAAAATGCCAGCGGGAGAGGTATCGAATGCAAATGAAGCTCTCAGTTGCCGTCGCCGGTTTCGGTCTACTCTTGACAGTTGCTCCAGTAGTGGCCCACCACGCGTTTCAGGCAGAATATGACGACAAGAAGCCGGTCCATCTGGTTGGCAAAGTGACGGAAATGGAATGGATTAACCCCCACTCCTGGATCCACGTCGATGTCACGATGCCGGACGGCAAAGTGGTGAACTGGATGGTCGAATGCGGCAGTCCCAACATCATGCTGCGGCGCGGCTTCACCAAGCGTTCCCTGGAAGCGGGGACGGACCTGGTGATCGACGGCTATCAGGCCAAGAGCGGCGAGCTTAAGGCGAACGGCGGCAGCATTACGTTCAAGGACGGGCACCGGCTGTTTGTGGGCGGCTCCAACCCGGATGACCCGGGCAGCAAGAGCGGCGAGAACAAGTAACCAGTAACCAAGGAGATGTGAGATGAGCTACCGATTGTTCGCTTCGGCGACCGTAGGCGCGGCCGTGCTCTTGGCGGCGATACCTCTGTTTGGCCAATCGATTTCGCCCGCAGCCAAGCCGGCCGCCACCAACGCCCCGACGACAAAATCGGCCAAGCCCTACACACCTGCTAAAACACCGTGGGGCGACCCGGACCTTCAGGGACAATGGCCGGCCGACGCCAACATTCCGATGCAAAGGCCGCTCACGCAGGCGGAAAAGGGCGCGCTCAGCCCGGACGAACTGGCTAAGAAAGAAGAACAATTCCGCAAGCAAGCCGAGCAAGACGGCGAAGAATTCGTCCCGGCCAAAGGCGGCACGACCACGATCAACCCTCCTACTTATTGGGTGGAGCACACCAAACCGGATGCACAAACCTCGCTGGTGGTGGATCCGCCGGACGGAAGAATTCCAGCGCTGACCCCGGAAGGGCAGCAGCGGCTGAAGCAACTTAGAGGCGGGCTTGGACCTGGCTCGCATTTCCCCACCACCGTTAACTCCTGGGAAGATTTCGACGACTACAGCCGGTGTATCTCTCGAGGCTTGCTCTCGAGCATGTTGCCGACTCTCTATAACTTTGGCAACCAGATCGTGCAGGCGCCCGGCTACGTGGCTATCCGCAACGAGATGATCCACGAGACGCGCGTCATTCCCACCGATGGACGTCCGCATGCCGGGCAGAACATCCGCTCGTACATGGGTGACTCAGTGGGCCACTGGGAAGGCAATACCCTGGTGGTGGAGACGACCAACTTCAACGGCGAAATCGGAATCGGCGGCAGCGGTCCGACTACTCCTGCGTTGAAACTCGTGGAGCGGTTTACGCGCGTGGCGCCGGACCAGCTCAGTTACGACGTGACCATTAGCGATCCCGGCACGTGGACCAAGCCGTGGAAACTCCACATGCCCTACAAGCTCGACCCCCACTACGTGGTTTACGAATATGCATGCCACGAAGGGAATTACATGATGCTGAACGCTCTCAAGGGCGCGCGGGAGCGGGAAAAGCTGGGCTTGGACACCAAGGTGGACAACGATAACCACGTCCGGCAGTTGCAATAGGGGCTGTGCGCACGCGCCTGGCGATCGCTTGTCTGGCATCCCTGCCACTGTTTAGCCAACGGCTTGCGAAAGACCCCGGCCCGTTTCTGGAGCCGGGTCAATTCGGTGAAGGGCAGCCGAAAGGCAAAACAGCCGTAGCCGCTCCTACCCCGCATCTCCCGGACGGCCGTCCCAATTTTGGCGGAAACGGCGCGTGGTATCCGGGCTTCTCAGGCAACATTGCGGAGCCGACATGGAAGGGAGTCCACAGCGCCGATAAACACGTGGATGTGCCGTTCCTGCCTTCGGCGTTGCAGTTGTTCAACGAACGCGTAGAAACGCTGGCCAAGGATGATCCGGAAGCGCAATGCCTGCCGGTGGGGGTCCCGCGCTACATGTTCGATCCTTATCCGTTTCAGATGATTCAGACGGCCGATCGCGTGATTTTCATTTTCGAAGGCGACAATTACCCGTGGCGCGTCGTACGCACGGATGCCACCGCCGCGCATCCAAAGAATCTGAATCCTACGTGGATGGGAGACGCGGTGGGTCACTATGAAGGTGACACGCCGGTGGCGGACGTGGTCGGATTCAATGGCAAGGCATGGCTGGACCAGGCTGGGCACCCGCAGACTCCGCAGCAGCACCTGGTGGAGCGCTACACGCGTACCGACTCTCTTACGTTGAAGTACGAAGTGACCATCGACGATCCCGGAGCGTACTCCAAACCATGGACCACCAGCAACACGGTGCGATGGCGGCCGAAGCTGGAGCTGATGGAATACGTCTGCCAGGAAAACGAGAAGAGCTCTGCGCACATGCGGGACGCGGCAACGCAACCGAAGAAGTAGGCGGGGATCAAAACCTGACACAGGCGGGGACGCCTGTGCAACACAGGCGGGGACGCCTGTGCTACCGCAGGAACTTTTCTAGGGCTGGTAGGCTGGCGGAGATGGCAAGCTGCACGGTGGAACCTTCGCGGGTCACCTGGGCGGATTGGAATGCAGCGACGAGATCGGGGTCGCGCGTGCCCACGGCCGCTAGGGTTATCAGGGCGCGCAAGGCCTCTTCCAGTTGCCGGCCGTCTTCCGGCGTTGGGCAGGAGGCCTTGACGCGAATGTCCACGCGGGAATTGAAATCGGCAGTCAAGGTGGCGTAGTCGACGAGTCTGAGCAGCCGGTTGAGATTGGCGAGGTTGCCGGTGAGCGGCAACGAGGTACGCCCCTGGACCACCAGCCAGATTGGTTTGCCGGCCGCCGATTCCGCTTGCGCGACCAAAGCAGGAGCGCCCGTTCGTCCCGTGGCACGCTGCGCAGTAGCAGCCTGGATGGCGGCTGGAGACCCGGCCAGAGCTAGCGTGGGGCCGAGCAGAACAGCGCCCGGCGGGGCTGAGGCGAAACGGCCTCTGGCGATCACCAGAAGGTCACGGCCGTTATAGGCGGCCAGGAGATCGGTGGCATCGCGAAGCGGTTCCAGTAGCGCGCGCCAGGTGGCCGGCAGCGCCGGGTAGAGAGGCGTGTTGCGGATCTTTTCCAGGCGGAGTCCGGCTAAGACGACGGTATCGGGCGGAACACAGACGGCCGTTTCGTCCGCAATCGCGTGCGGAGCCCGGTGCGAACCACAGGCGGTCGCCAATGGTAGGAGGACCACCAGGATTTCGAGCCATCGCCCAGCGGCGCGTTTCGAAGTAGCTGAAGTCCAGGTGAACAAGGTCTACTCGGACGACTATATCAAGGGAGGGCCGGCCAGGCTCGGGAACCTATGACTTCCGGCTGGATTGGACACCCGTCGTCGATCGCGTGCCAACGGGAAACTAAAAAACCGCTCCCTCTGGTCACGGCTCGGAAACGCTAACGCGCGTCGGGGGTGCGCGCTTCCGAGCCGTGACCAGAGGGAGCGGTTTTTTAGGATTTCAGGCGCTTCAGCTTGGATTCGACGAACTCCAGTATGTCGTAGCGTTTGACTTCCCGGTCAGGGAAAAAGCTGTTGATGGCGTCTTGTTCGTCTTGGAATACCTCAAATACAGCTTCCAGGTGTGCTTCGGTCAGCAGTTCGATATGTGACCGTTTCATGTTGAATATTGCCAGGTTTCCGCCCGCCTTCCGCAACTTCGCCAGAGCAAAGAGCAGCGTGCCCAGGCCGGTAGTGTCCAGCTTGTGCAGATTGCTGAGATTTAGGACCACGCGAATCTTCCCAGCCTTTACCAGCCGGTCCAGCTCATTGCGAAAATCCAGATCCTCGGGCCCGAACGTGAGATGTCCATTGAGGTCGAGGACTTCGATTCCTTCACGCTCGCTGTGAATGATTTCGAGCGACATATTTCTTGACCCTGAGTATGCCACAAAGTATGGCAAGACCCCAGGCGAGCACCGATGCGGAGAGCGACCGCGCTAGCATAGGTCTATGAAGCTCCTTGGCGTTCTCCTCGCGGCTTCCTGGTGGGCCGCGGCCCAACCGGCCCCGGTGCCGGCCAATCCTCAACCGAAACCGCCCGACTCGTTGCACGATCTGAGTAGCCGGCTGGAAGGGTTATCGCGGCGCGTGAGCCGATCTCTGGTCCAGATTTTTTCCAGCGGCTACGTATTGAGCGGTGAGGGAGAGGCAGGAACCAACGCAGCCGTCGTAACGCGCCAACGGGCCACCGGATCCGGAGTAATCCTCAGCGCCGATGGCTACATCGTGACCAATGCCCATGTGGTGTCGAATGCGCACCGCGTACGAGTACGGCTGGCTGTGGAAACGCCCGGCCGTTCCGATATGCAGCCCTCGGGGAAAATGCTGGACGCGCGGATCGTGGGGATTGATCGCGATTCGGATCTGGCGGTGTTGAAAATCGACCAGAGCGGCCTTCCCTTCCTCAGACTAGGCGATTCCGATACCTTGCGCCAGGGGGAAATCGTCATGGCATTTGGCAGTCCGCTGGGGCTGGAAAATTCGGTCAGCATGGGCGTGGTGAGTTCGGTAGGGCGGCAGATCAAGCCGGACGACACCATGATATATATCCAGACCGACGCACCCATCAATCCCGGCAACAGCGGTGGGCCGCTGGTGGATGCAGACTCCCGCGTGATGGGGATTAACACGTTTATCCTTTCGCAATCGGGCGGGAGCGAAGGGCTGGGATTTGCGATCCCCAGCAATATCGTTAAGAACGTCTACGCCCAAATCAAGACCGAAGGGCACGTGCACCGCAGTGAAATTGGGGTATTCGCGCAAGGCATTACGCCGGCACTGGCCACGGGGATGAGGCTCCCGCAGGATTGGGGAGTGGTGCTCGCGGACGTTACACCTGACGGGCCAGGGGATAAGGCCGGGTTGAAGGCGGGTGACATTGTCGTCAGCCTCAACGGCAAGACCATGATGAATGTGCGCCAGCTCGATACCAATCTATACCGGTATTCCGTGGGACAGAAGGTAACTGTGGAGGTTCTGCGGGAAGGTACGAAAATCACCTATTCCGTGCCGGTAGTGGAGCGCGACGACGATCCTATGCGATTTGCGGATTTGGTGGATCCAACGAAGAACCTGATTCCGAAGCTGGGCATCCTGGGTATCACGATTGACAAAAAGATCGGTGAGATGCTCCCGGAGCTTCGGAAGTCATACGGGGTGGTGGTGGCCGCACGCGGAGGCGATTCGCCCTATACGGGAGATAGCCTGCAACCCGGGGATGTGATTTACTCCGTCAACACCGAACCCGTGAGCAGCGTCGAAGCTCTGCGCTCTACGATCGACGGCCTTAAAGACACGGATCCGGTGGTGCTACAGATAGAGCGCGAGAGCAGGCTGCTTTACATTACGATGACGATCGAATAGCTCCGGGTCTAAGATCGGCAGTTGTTGGTTGCAGGCTAATAGCGCTTTCGACCGAAGCCACCACCACCGCCGCCGCCCGACCGCTCGGTCTTGGGGCGGGCTTCATTGACGCTCAGCGCTCTGCCATCGAAGTCAGTCCCGTTTAGAGCGGCAATGGCCTTCTCGCCCTCGCCGTCATTACTCATTTCGACAAACCCAAAACCCCGGGGCTGGCCCGAGTCACGATCTGTGACGATGTTCACGCGCCCCACGGTACCGTGAGTTTCAAACAGCGCACGGACGGAGTCTTCGGTTGCTCCGAAGCTGAGATTTCCCACGTAAATATTCTTCATCTTTAAGATCCTCTTCTGATTTGAAGGCGGCTAATTGAGAAGCAGGACGAATCTAGCAGAACGGCTAGGCAGGTCGGCCTTAATCGGCAGGAGCATCAAATCTAGCGCTGAGTGTATCATGGAGCGCTGTCTGCTACAATAGGAATAAGCCACCCCCCGTGACAGATTCATCCGACACTTAAAAGTCGGAAAGGTTCAGTTAGAAAGGGAGATTACGAGTACCTATGCTATATGACAGCACGAAGGTTCTTTTACGCAGCATTCTGGTGTCCCTGCAAAGCGCCGAGAAAGTAAGATGGGAAGATCAGATAGAGCTGGCTGGCGAATGTTCATACGAGATGCACCAGATGGCGCGCCCGCTGTACCGGGGGTACACCACTGATCCCGTAAAGAAAGCGCCCGTGCTCGTCATGGTTTCCGAAAGGGCTGCCAAAGCGATACCGCACGTGAAGTCGATGGTGCGGGCGATTCGGCGAAAAGACCAGATGGCCGCGGTTGAGAGCGGCCGGGCGGCTCTTGCTGAATTGTAATGTATTGTTAGATACAAACATGATTTAGCTCAGGCCAGCTCGCACATTGCTATACTAGAGTTGGCAATCCCACCATGAGTCGAGCGGCCTAGCTGTTCAGCGGCCACCCCCACCGTCCGTCCCAGATGGCTTTTTGCCCGAAAGGACGTAACCTATGCAAGCAGAGTTATCATGTTCCTTCCACAACGGTGACCAAGTTTATTTGGCTAAGGGGTCCTACCAAGGAACGTTGGGAACTTTTCTAAATTTAAGAACCGACCCTAAGTGGGCCGACATTCGCGAATCGACCGAGAACGTTCGAGCCCACCCTGTGGAATGGTTGGCTCTACGCTCAAACATAAGTCAGTAAAAGCATACGAGACTGGACCGTGATCGAAGGTTCTAAGGTCGGAAGAATCGCGTTTCTTGGCAACTACCTGCCGCGCAAGTGCGGTATCGCTACATTTACTTCCGACCTCCTTACCGCCGTGGCATCCGAGCACCCCGCGAGTGAGTGCTTTTCAGTTGCCATGAACGACCTCAAAGAAGGCTATGAGTATCCGGATGTAGTTCGCTTCGAGATTGAAGAGCAGGACCTGTCATCGTATTTGCGGGCTGCCGACTTCCTCAATATCAGCAATGTCGATGTCGTGTGCCTGCAGCACGAGTTCGGAATATTTGGCGGCCCGGCCGGTAGCCACATCCTGGCGCTGCTGCGCGAGCTGCGTATGCCTATCGTCGTTACGCTCCACACGGTCCTGAGCGAGCCGAGGTTCGACCAGCGCCTGGTGATGAAGGAGCTCATCGCGCTTTCGACCCGCCTGGTGGTGATGTCAGCCCGAGGGCGGCAGATGCTGCAGGATATTTACCAGGCGCCACCGGCCAAGATCGACCTGATCCATCATGGCATCCCCGACATTCCGTTCGTCGACCCAAACGATCTGAAAGAGCAATTCGGCGTATCCGGGCGGATTGTGCTGTTTACATTTGGGCTGCTCTCACCCAACAAGGGAATTGAGCATGTGCTGAACGCGCTTCCGAAGATCGTCGCGGAATTCCCAAACGTGGTGTACATGGTGGTGGGTGCCACGCATCCGAACGAGTTGCGCGAGAGAGGCGAAGCGTACCGCGTCAGTCTTGAGATCCTGGCGGCCAAGAACAAAGTAGCGAAGAACGTTATTTTCTACAACAGCTTCGTGGCCCTCGACACTCTGAAGGATTTCATCGGCGCCACCGACGTCTACATTACGCCATATCTGAATGAAGCTCAGAGCACCTCGGGCACGCTCGCATACACCTTCGGTTCCGGCAAGGCTGTGGTCTCAACACCGTACTGGCATGCCAGCGAACTGCTGGCGGACGGGCGCGGGGTCCTGGTTCCGTTTGGCAATGCCGACGCCATTGCAACCGAAGTGAGCGCTTTGCTGCGCGACGATGTTCGCCGGAACTGCCTGCGGGAGGGCGCATACAAGCTGGGCCGGGAGATGATCTGGAGCAATGTGGCGCGCCTGTATATGCGTTCCTTCGAGCTTTCCCGGCTCCAGGCATTATCGACGCAGCGAAGGTTCCTTTCCACGAAAACGCTGGACCAGAAGCCGCGGGAAGCACCCGAAGTGAAGCTGGATCATCTTTCGCGCATGACGGATTCAACGGGTATATTTCAACACGCCATCTTCAGCGTCCCCAACTTTTCCGAAGGGTACTGCACCGACGACAACGCGCGCGCCTTTATCCTGGCGGTGCTGCTGGAAGATCTGGGTGAAGAGCCGGAACACATACGCTCACTCGCCACGACCTACGCGGCCTTCTTGTATCACGCCTTCGATCGCAAGACAGGGCGTTTCCATAATCACCTGGGATTCGATCGGCACTGGCTCGACCAGCAAGGGTCGGAGGACTGTCATGCCAGGGCGCTTTGGGCGCTTGGGGTGGGAGTGGGAGGATCCTCTTACCGGACTTTTCAGGTGATGGCCGGCCAACTCTTCGTGGAGGCGCTGCCGGCCGTGGCGCAGTTCACCTCGCCGCGCGCCTGGGCGTTCACCTTGATCGGTATCCACGAATATCTGCGCCGATTGGGCGGCGACACCTTCGTGACTCAGACCCGCGAGACACTGATCGCTCGCCTGATGGACCTGTACGACCGGACGGCCACGCCCGATTGGCCATGGTTTGAACAGGAGCTGAGTTACGACAATGCGAAACTCGCACACGCGCTGATTTTGGGAGGCCGCGCTACCGGCCAAAAAGCGGTGTTGGATCGAGGCGTTGAGACGCTTCGGTGGCTGGTGCACCTGCAAACCTCTGAAAACGGCCACTTCCGGCCCATCGGCAGCAACGGCTTTTTCAGGCGCGGCGGTTCGCGCGCCAACTTCGACCAACAACCGGTGGAAGCGCAGGCGATGATGTCAGCCTGTCTGGAGGCCTATCGCTCCACTTCCGATTCCTGGTGGTATGAGCAGGCCCGCAGTGCCTTTGACTGGTTCCTCGGCTGGAACGATCTCGGATTGGAGCTGTACTCGTCGAGGACCGGTGGCTGCCGCGACGGGTTGCACGTGGACCGGGTCAACCGCAACCAAGGCGCGGAATCCACGCTGGCGTTCCTGTTGTCACTGGCGGAACTGCGGCTGACGCAGAACATTGTCACCAGCTTCAGAGCCCCCATTCTGATCGAGAGTTAATGCCAGCCCCTACCATTCCAGTTACGCGATCGGAAGTAGCCTTGCGGCCGGACCAGTCCCGCGTTCTGTTACGGCCATTCAATCCCGGCCCCAGACGGCGGATGGAGGGGATCGTCGCGCGGATACTTGCTCTGCCCGAAAGCCAGGTCCTCCCTCTACTGAACGAAGTATTGGCTGAATTCTCGGATCGCCATCAGAAGATCGACGATACATTCCTCGAACGATTCGAGCACATTAGTAAGCTGTTGCGGCTGGATGAAAATCTGTGCGAACCGAGAAAACGGTTGATCGGTTCCTATTTCGTCTCGGAGTACGCACTCGAATCCGCCGCACTATTCAATCCGTCGATCGTGCCGCATCCGGACCAATCAGGGGTTCCGCTCAACGGCCTACGCTTCGTTCTGAGCCTGCGAGCCACCGGTGAAGGACACATCTCGTCCATCGCTTTTCGTACTGGCATGATCTACCCCGATGGCCGGATCGAAGTCATGAAGGCATCCGGCTATCTCACCGAACCAGTCCAAATCCCCAACGCGTTGTATGAGAGGGATCTGTTTGAGCGGAAGCTTCGCGAACTCCGCCTGACCGATGAATTCACGCGCTGCACGATCGCCAGGCTCGATGAGTCGTTCACCATTGGAGACCTGCGCCGCCACTTACGAGAGGAGTTGAAGCAGCCCTGCGGACCGGAAGCGGAAAGGGAGCGGCGGCGTTCAGCCAAGGCTATACGAATACTGGCGGAATCCAACTACGAGGTCCAGTTCAAACCCAAAAAGGAGTTGTCCGAGCGCATCATATTCCCGAGCTCCCCCACCCAGAGCAACGGGATCGAAGATGCGCGGTTCGTCTGTTTTCAGAACGATGACGGCACCAGCCTTTACTACGCCACGTTTACCGCCTATGACGGCAGGGTAGTCATGCCGCAACTGATGGAAACGTCCGACTTCCTCCACTTTAGGATTATCACGCTCAACGGCCCGGCTGCGCAGAACAAGGGCATGGCGCTTTTTCCCAGGAAGATTAACGGCCTGTATGCGATGCTCTCCAGGCAGGACAATGAGAACCTGTACCTGGTGTATTCCGAAAATGTGCACTTCTGGTATGACCCCATCGTCATTCTGGAGCCTGCGTTCCCGTGGGAGCTGATCCAGATCGGAAATTGCGGATCGCCCATTGAGACAGAAGCGGGCTGGCTGGTTCTGAGCCATGGTGTAGGCCCGGTGAGACAGTACTCGATCGGAGCCTTTCTCCTCGATCTTGACGATCCCACCAAAGTGATCGGGCGCCTTAAGCAGCCGCTTCTCAGGCCCACCGAGGACGAACGTAACGGTTACGTCCCGAACGTCGTGTATACCTGCGGCGCCCTGGTCCATGGCGGTAACTTAGTCGTCCCTTACGCCTACGCCGACCACGGTACGCGCTTTGCGACGGTGCCGCTCGACGAACTGCTGGGCGCCATGCGTTAGTGAAATGGCCAGGGCGACCGGAGCTATTTGAGTGATCACACCATGAAAACCGGAAAACGGGTGGCGATCCTATCCCCCATCGCATGGCGAACGCCTCCCCGGCAGTACGGCGCCTGGGAAACAGTGGCCAGCAACATTGCCGAAGGGCTGGTAGCCCGCGGCTGGGACGTCACTCTGTTCGCCAGCGGCGACTCCATCACATCCGCCCGCTTGCATGCCGTCGTAGAGCATGGCTATGAAGAGGACCGCTCCATCGACCCCAAAGTGGCTGAGTATCTACACATCCCGGAAGTCTTCGAACACGCCGCGGAGTTCGACCTCATCCATAGCCATTATGATTTCATGGCCCTGGCATACAGCCGCCTGGTGAAGACGCCGGTGCTCACCACCATCCACGGATTCTCATCGCCCCAGATTCTGCCGGTGTACCGGAAATATAGCGACGGCTACTTTGTCTCCATCAGCGATTCCGACCGGATGCCGGGGCTGAACTATGTTGCTACCGTGTACAATGGCATCGACTTGGCGCTGTACCCGTTTCAGCAGAAGGGCGGCGACGACCTGATTTTCCTTGGGCGGATTCACCCTGACAAGGGCGTTCACCTGGCGATTCAAGTGGCTCAGCTAACGGGCCGGCATCTGACCATCGCGGGTATCGTCCAGGATCGGGCCTATTTTGACGAGCAGGTCAAACCGCATCTGGATGGCGTCAACATCCGGTTCATTGGGCCGGTGGATGCCGCCGGCAAAAACGAGCTGTTCGCGCGCGCCTACGCGCTGCTGCATCTGAACACCATCCCCGAGCGGTTCGGACTGGTGCTGGCCGAAGCCAACGCCGCCGGAGTGCCGGTGATCGCCATGGACCTCGGCTCTTGCCGGGAGGTCATCCTGGACGGTATTACAGGCTTTCTTGCCGGTGATGTCAAGGAAGCATCCGCGTGCCTGGAACGGGTTCCTCAAATTGACCGCAGCGCCTGCCGGCAACGCGTAGAGCAGTGCTTCTCCATCGATACGATGGTGCGGCAATACGAACGCGTGTACTCGATCGTGCTGGAGACGGAAGCAAAGAAGGTGGCATGAAACGGGATCTCGTTCGGCGATACGCGCACAACCCGATTCTCACCAAGCACGACATCCCCTACGCGGTGGAGACGGTGCACAACGCCGCGGTCGTGAAGCATGACGGCGAATACATCATGCTGTTTCGATCCCATCTTCGAACCGGACGATCGATTATCGGCCTGGCGCGCAGCCGCGACGGATTCCACTTCGCAGCCAACCCGCAGCCCTTTCTGGTGCCTGAGCGGGAAGGCCCATTCGCGGCGTATGAAGAGTTCGGTGTGGAAGATCCGCGCGTGACCCGCCTGGGAGACGAATACATCATTACCTACAGCGCGTACTCGCGGAGCGGCGTGCGAATCGCGCTGGCTAAGACGAAAGACTTCACGCACGTGGACCGGGTCTCGCTCATCACCCAGGCGGACCATCGCAACGTGGTGCTCTTCCCGGAAAAGTTCGACGGACTCTACGCGCGCCTGGACCGGCCCCACTCGGAGATCACGCCGTGGTCCATCTGGATTTCCTATTCTCCCGACCTGTGTTTCTGGGGACGATCCGAGCTCCTCATCAAACCGGAGCCATATCACTGGGATGAGATGAAGATTGGTCCAGGCGCGCCGCCCTTCAAAACGGAGCTGGGCTGGCTTTCGATTTACCACGGCGTCTTCCGGACGATGGACGGGGCGATTTATCGGCTGGGGGTCGCTCTTCACGACCTGCAGAATCCCGCAAAAGTAATCGGCGTGGGCGACTCATGGATTTTGCAGCCCGAAGATCCGTGGGAGATGACCGGCTATGTCCATAACGTGGTGTTCACCTGCGGCGCTGTACCCGAGCCGGATGGAACGGTCAAGATCTATTGGGGCGGCGCGGACACAGTAATGTGTGTGGGCGAGGCGAATATTTCGGACCTGCTGGAATTGTGCCTCGATCACGGCAGGCGTGCGAAATAGAACAGTAAAGCACTCGGACAAATCCGGATTATTTGGTCCTTGAAATCCGAGTCGATATCGTGCGATCATAAGAACGTAGTTTGACAGTCCCGCTAATTCAGGCTTCTCGCATAGTCCGGAACAACCGCCTATCCTGTCCTGTCCTCGATTCGCTGTTCTGCAAATTTCAGAAAGAAGATTAAGTGAAGAATATTTTTGTAGGCAACCTCAGCTTCGGCGCTACCGAAGATGCGGTTCGATCCCTTTTTGAGACGTATGGCACGGTTGATCGTGTGAACGTCGTAACCGACCGTGACACCGGACGGGCCAGGGGTTTCGGATTTGTGGAAATGAGCAACGATGCAGAGGGCGAAAAAGCCATTGCCGGTCTCAATGGCCGCGAACTCGATGGCCGGGCGTTAAACATCAATGAAGCGCGGCCGAAGGAAGAACGCGGCGGCGGTGGCGGCGGATACCGCTCTAATGGCGGTGGCGGCGGCCAGCGGCAGCGCTGGTAACCACTCTCAGCTCAGGGTTTTGGGGGGCTTAGCGCCCCCCCTTGTCGTTCATCCGATGGTCGCGGCCATAGCCTTGCGGCGGTCCGAGTTTTCGAAATGCCGGGGTCTGGGCTATGATTGAAGTTAAGTAAAGGAGAGAGCCTATGGCGACAAGATCGCATACCACCTTCAAAAAGCGGCAGAAAGAGATGGCCCGCGCAGAGAAGGCGCGCGATAAGGCTTCCAAGCGAGTCCAACGGAGAGAAGGGGAGCAATCCTCAGAGCCCGTCGAGCTTACGCTCGAAGAGGCAAATCTCCTTCGTTCGACGTAACGGTAGCGCGGTGCGGCGCGCTAACTATTTGATCTCAAAATCCTTCGTTCGCTTGACCTGTTTATCGGCCGGGTAGCCTACGGTTACTTCGAGTTGGTAAGGTCCTGGGGCCAACTTGCTGATCGGTATGCCACCCCCTTGGTGTGGGCCGCTCAGTTTCGATAGCCCTGAGTCCCAACCGGACTGCCCTGTGCGGCGATCGAGGACTCGTACGTGAATAATCAGGGGCGCCGCATCCGGTCCGTAAACCTCTAAGTAAAAGAACGCGGACTCGGATTTCTTGAATTGGCTGGAACCGGACGGAACCACCTGCATCCCCTCCGCGATCAGCGGCGTCCGGTCTCCGATCAGCGAAACGTCGAGGCCCAGCCCTAAATCGTTTGCCGGGCGGACCTCCTTGCTGAGTACCAGGCCGCTTAAGGCCAGTTCTCCTGCTTTCCACGGATCCACCACCAGCGGCACTTCCAGCTTTCCGAAATTCTTGTCCCCAGAGCTGAACGCCATCGCAAATCTGTACTGACCGGGAGCGATTTTGAACTCCTTCTCATAATGCAGGGGCTTCCCCTTCAGCTTTTCGACCTCCGCCTGATTATCGAGATCCAGCTTCAGCACATCGCTGAAGCGCGCTCCCACGCCGCCATCCGGAGTGGTCGCTACGCCCAGCAGGTTGATCTCCGCGTGCAGCTTGCCCTTTTGATTTTCGAATTTCAGCGCGTCGGGCACGATCTCCATGGCCACATTGACCCGCGCTACGCCGGGAGAGATGTAGAAATACGGAAGCTCAATCGATGCGGTGATGTTGCCCGTTTGGGATCCGACCGCACGGTTCTCCAAATCCTTCCCCGCCGTAGTCCCGGCTAGCAGATCCATAGGTTTCACCGTGCAGTAGTTGGTTCGGGCGCGAACCGCGGTCCCCTTGCGATCCACTTTGACGCGCAGGGTGTGGCAGCTCCCTTCTTTCGATTCGGGGGGCGAAAAAGTGAGGACATAGTATTCATCCTGTTCCGCTGCGATGGTTTGCAACCCGCCCAGCAGATCGTTGGAGTTCCTAATGACGAAACCTCCCGTTTCTTTGGCCAGTTCGAAGAGGATCTGCTGGCTGGCGGCTCCGGAATCCTGCGCAACGCCAAAGGTGTCCGTATCGCCCTGCGGCCGAGTCGATGCCGTGGGGGGCCCCTTGGGGTGCCGATCCGCTGGCAGCCCCGCTGGCATGGCACCAAGTTCGGTCTGAACGGAAACGGACCGCACGTCGGCAGGGTAGATGGCGACACCCGACCGGTTACACTCCTCGATCGCTTCCCTCGCGGCGGACCGCTGAACGGCCGACGCCGCCACCCCTCCACTGAACAGAACCACGATCTTCCGGCCGGGAAGCACGCCCAGGCTGCTCCCCAGATCTCGCAGCGCACGCATCATGTTGCGTGCACCCAGTTCCGCGATGGCCGAGTTTACCGGAACGTTTCCGCGCCCCGGCGTGGATTTCTCTTCCGTGCCTAAGCTGGATTCCGTTACAGGCAGAGCGTCCTTGAGGCGTCCGGCGTTATCGGTAAAAGTCTGCGCCACTCGCAGAGAGCCGTCGTAGCTCACCACTGCCATCCGGCGGTTCGGTCCCGTCTCCGCATCGATGAAACGGGAGGCGGACTGGTGGGCCAGGACCTGGTCTTGGACGTTCATGCTGGACTTGTCGAAAAAAAGAACCAGCGACCGCGGCTCGGCTGCCTTGGATGCCGATTCCAAAGAGAAGCTTTTGATCTCCTGCTCTTTGTTGTCCTCAAAAACGTGAAAATCCTTATCGGTCAAATCGTTTACATAGGCGCCGCCCTTGCCGGTTACGATCGCGTCCACCAGCACCACGCGCGTTTCGGATTGGATGACCGTATTCTGCTGAGCCTGGGCTGGATCCATTGCCACGCCGAGCAGCACCGCGAGAACCAGACGATCCCTCATGGAATCTCCACACCCCCATTTCGCGCCGCCATGGTCTTGCCCTCGCTGTCCCTCACCACCACGCGCACCACATAACGCCCCGGCGCCACGTGGAAACTTTCCTTCACGTTGATCCCCGCGTTGCGCATCGCTTCCAGCGTCTGATCCCGAAGATGCATCTCCACCACCCGCTGGATTCCGGCCACGAAGTTTCCGTTGGGATCGAACAGGCCCGCCACCACTGTCAGCGTGTCGTTGTTGCGGTCGTCGGCCTTGCGAAACCGTAAACCCTTCAGATCCAGACGAGCGGCAACCGTCAGCTCAGCCGTTACCTCGCCCGACTTAAAAAACTCCGTCTGCAGATCCAGGGGAATGTCTTGGATTTCATCCCGCGAGAACACGGCCTCGCGGATCTCGTCTCTAGCCTGCTCGACCGGATCGACCTCATGATTGGGGGCCCAGTAGCCGCGGCGCGCCCGCAGGGTCAGATGGCTCGCATTTTTGACGGTTACTTTCAAGGTGTGATAGTTACCGTCGAACTTCAGGTTGTCCGGGGAATATCCCAAGACGTAGACGTATTCTGGCCGCGCCGCCAGTTGATTGAGGCCTTCCTTCAAACGGTTGTCATTGTGAAAGAATGTGCCGCCGGTGCCATCGGCCAGTTCCTCAAGTATGTCGGCGGCTTGTTTGGCAGCGTCCATGTCGTAACGTCCAAAGAGCGTCATCGCTTGGCCGCTATGATACGCCGTCTGATCCGCCGAGCCGCCCGGAATGCTTGTGAACAGACCGCGCATATCGATCGTGTTGACCGTCACATTAGCGCGAATGGCCCGATCGAGCAGATCGTACTCATCGGTCTGATGATCTCTGGTGAGCAGGAATCCCGGAGAAACCAGGACCAGGCTTCGGTCCCCCGGCATGGCCGAAAGCTTACGCACTACATCCCGCAGCGCCCCCAGCGCGCCGGCCGTTTCATGATCGCCGTATGTGAGGGCCTGGCGGGCGGCAATCCTCAATTTGGTCATCACTTCGCCGGCGCACAGATCGCCTCCCGTCAAGGAGTCCGTTTGGCCGGGTTGGCACGATACACACGCGCTCGCTTCACTATAGGCCGCGCCCAACGCCGGGTCCGCAGTGCCTAACATCTGCACCAGTTGCCCGTCGTTAAAGAGATGACCGTCCAGGTATAAGAATTTGTTCACCAGTACATCGGCAAGGTAGTAACTGATGTAGGGGCAATCCTGTTTGGGATCGATGCCACTGGTATACGGCTGAACGCTATTCACCGCCTTGTGCAGCTTCTCTCGGTCGTCCGTGAAATCGGACAGCGTTACCCCGCTGGTGGTGAAAATCGCCGCGCGGGCGGTGGGCTCGAGCGATTCGTCCAGATGGCGATTCACGGCTTGCCGGGTTGCCAACAGGTCGCCGCTGTTCAGGTGAATATCGTCGAATAGGTAAGCCACATAATGATCCGGCAGTTTCGAGCTCGCGGCTTTCGGCGCGGCCTGGATCTCTTCTCGCGGCGCCACCGTCCCGGCCTGGACTTCGACCGCCGGCGCATCAGACTTCTCCACGGAGAACTTGGTGATTAGCTGAAGCTTGCCTTTGTCGTAGAGCTGGAAATCTTCCTCCCGCAGGTTTCCGATAGCGCGGCCGGCGCTATCCCTGACGACCACCGGCACCGACACCAGATTCACCCGGCTGCTGAATGTTACTGACGCCTCATGGGAGGTCACTTCAGGAGCATTGGGCGCGGGCGTCTGAGCTCCGAACCGGACGCAGCAGAACGCACCTAAGACCACGGCGTATAGCGTTCGCGAGCGAAGACTGACACCCACCTGGGGCATTTCAGCTTATTGTACTGTGCTCGAGCCCCTGCAGTGCCGGCGACAAGATCGCCAGCGCTACGCCGCCGGCGGGCTGCATCCTCTCACTCGTAGCGCAGCGCGACCGTGGGATCGACCGAGACCGCCCGGCGCGTGGGAATCAAACAGGCGAGCAGCGCCACCGCCGCCAGCGCCAGAGAGACACCCGTGTAAGTTGCCGGGTCGGTGGCCGTCACTCCCACCAGCGCCGATTTGACGACACGGGTGAGGGCAAAGGAGGCCGCGAGGCCGAGAGCGAGGCCGATGGAAATCAGAATCAGCGCCTGCCGGGCTATCAATGCCAGTACTTCGTGGCCGCCGGCGCCTAGCGCCATGCGGATTCCGATTTCGCGCGTGCGCTCCGCTACCGAATAGGCCATCACGCCGTAGATTCCGATGGCGGCCAGCACTGCGGCCACGGCTCCAAAAATCCCCAGCAACAGAATATAGAGGCGCAGATATTGAACCTGGCGATCGAGATTCTCCTCCACCGTCCGAAAGTTGGCCGCCGGCTTGTTCGGATCCACCTCCGTCACGGCACGGCGCACCGCAGGTACCAGTTTGTTGGGATCGCCCAAGCTGCGCACCACGAAAATCATGGCGGCCCGGTCGTTCCAATAAGGTCCGATCCAGCGCGGCGTCTGCTGGTTATAAGGCACGTACAGCACGGGCGCTTGCTTTTGCTGAAAGCGATCGAGCACGGTGTCTCCCACCACGGCGACGATCTGGCGCGGTTTCTCATCCGGCACGAAATCGAGCGTCAGGCGCTTACCGAGAGGATCTTCATTCGGGAAAAAACGGCGAGCCAACGCTTGACTGATGACAATGACCGGAGGTGCGGCGGCGTTGTCCTGCACATTGAAATCGCGGCCCCGCAGGATTGGGATTTTCATGGTTGCGAAAAAATTGGGAGTCACGGCGAAATAGTTGGCAGTTTGTCCCTGCTCCTGTGAACTATCGCCGGAAGCGCTGCTGGGTGGAGGAGCAGGATGCCCTTCGATCAGGAATGGCATGCCGATGCCTTGGCCCGACAGTGGAGGGCGGTTGATGGCTGCCGCGGAAACCACGCCGGGCAGTCCTTGCAAGCGCTCGAAGACTCGTGTGAATCCCACCGTGGTGAGCGGGCTGACGTCCCACAGGCCGACTCCGCGATACCTGGCAAACGGTTTGATGGCTTCGGTCTGCGGGAAGCGGAATTCGAACGTCAGCAGGCCCTTGGGATTCGCCCCCAGATCCGTCTTTTGAACGCGCATAAAACTGTTGATCATCAGGCCGGCGCCGATCAGCAGCACCAGGGCCAGAGCGATCTGCAGGGTTACGAGCGCGCTCCGCAAGTGCTGGCGGGCCACGCTATCGGTGCCGCTGCGCCCGGATTCTTTGAGCGAATTCACCAGGTCGGGCTTGGAGGCCTGAATCGCGGGAGCAATCCCGAAAATCACGCCGGTGAGAATGACGACGAGCGCGGTAAAGCCGAGGACCTGGAGATCGATCGTCAACTCATTGAGCCGCGGAAAATTGGGCGGCGCCGCTGCGATGAAAGCCTTGAGCCCGGCCCAGGAAAGGAAAATGCCCAGGATGCCGCCGAAGATCGAGAGCGGGAAACTCTCGGTGAGCAACTGGCGCACGATGCGCCACCGGTCGGCGCCCAGTGCGGTGCGGATGGCAACCTCAGTACGCCGCGAGGCGGCGCGCGCCAACAACAGACCCGCTACATTGGCACAGCCGATCAACAGCACGAAAGCCACGGCGCCCTGCAGAATGAGGAGCGGTGAGCGCAGGTTTCCGTAGGCGGCCTCCTGCAGGGATTGGACCCACGCGCCGTTGCCTTTGTTGCGTTCCGGATCGCCGGAGGCTAACTGCGCGGCCAGCGTGTCGATTTCGGCCTGGGCCTGCTGGATGGATACTCCGGGCTTGAGGCGCGCGATACAGACCAGAAAGCCCGACTTGCTGAGCACCTGCGGGCGACTCAGGGGGAGCGGTTCCCAAAGATCGGTATCATCGCCGAAGAAATTGAAATCCTTCGGCATCACGCCAATCACCGCGATTGGAGTTTTGTCGAGGATTACAGTCTTTCCGATAACATTCGGATCCCCATTGAAGTGGCGCTGCCACAGGCGGTGACTGATGAGGACCACCGGAGCCGCATTTTCGACCTGGTCTTCCGCGTCGGTGAACGTGCGGCCCAACGCCGGCTTCACCCCGATGGCATCGAACATGGAAGGCGTGAAAGTCTCGGCGTTCACCCGTTCCGCGGGAGCGCCGTTCTGTTCCGCACCGAGGTTGTGCGGCGCGCCATTGAATGCCCCAATCGCCGCGAACGAACGGCTTTTGTCTCGGAACGTGAAATACGAGGCTACGTTGAGATTGCTTCTCTGCTCTTTATGCTGGAGCGGGACGGACCAGACCACCACCAGCTTGCCGGGGTCAGGAAAGCTCAGCGGGTGCAGCAGCGTGGTATTGATGAGGCTGAAAATGACAGTATTGGCGCCGATGCCCAAGGCTAGCGATAAAGTCGCCACGACGGTGAATCCGGGCTTCTTGAGCAACACGCGAAAGCCGTAGAGGATGTCTTGCCAGAGTGTTGTCACCGCGCCTCCTCGTAACCCAAATGGCCGCTGAAAAAAACACAATTTAGCCGCCGATGAACGCGGATGAACGCCGATAAAACAAAATTAGTTTCTCAACCTTCTAACCGCGTTCATCGGCGGCCAACGCTCTTAATGTGTTTTCCCAAATCCGCTACCATCGATGGTTTTTCATTTAGACGGAGCCTTCCGCCAGAAGTTCCGGAAATATCGGAGGTGGGGCGAACTTGGCATGGTCGAATCTGAGCGCATGCCTAAACGCACAGAAGGCTCTCCGGGCTGAGGCAAGGTTTCAGCCTAACGCTTACCTGCACAGCACAATCGGCTTCTATGCCATCCACCTACGGTAATTGACCGCCGCAAATGGGTTCGTTTCATGTTAGTTTCCCTTTTTCCGGTTCGTTTGGTGAGTAAGATTCGCTTTGTTTTCATTACATTGGTGTCGAAATGGGTTCGTTTGGTATTTTTCCTCGGATGCAATCGCCGCTTGCCATCCAAAGCGGTGACAAAAGGGTTCCCTCCGCCTCCACGTATAGCATGGAGGGAGCGAGCGGATTCGATACCGGGGCGGTTATGTCGCGAGAAACAAGGCGAGTTGTTTCGGAAGATCCGTGGTCACGGAAAGATAGACACAGGAGAGCTCGGTTCGGTTCAGCAGGGGAGGACGCTTCGATCGGTTGCTCGTGATGCTCCCGGTCCGGGGCAAGACGGGTGTAGCGGTCCTGACCAGCGGAGCCGGCACCAGCTCAGTTTCCGCTGGGCAGTGGTGAGTCCTCAGTGCAAGCGCAATAAGATCGGCTGTCCTTCGGTGCGCGACGCAGGGGAGAGCCGTAGTCGCAATACCAGGCGTCCCCCTAAAGCGACCAGCGCCAACTCCATTCCTGCACCACCGAATTCCATGAACTGGCTGACTCGCGGCGCGGACGGGCGATGCCGTCGCTCCGCCTGCCAGCCCGGATTGGGCAAAGGAGTCCGCACGGAGCCGCCATAAACTTCCGTCAATTCGACAAAGGCAGCGGCAGCCAGCAACAGAAGAGCGACCCGCGATAAGAGGCGGACCAATTTCACAGCTCGCCTTCCCGGAAGCGGCGGAAAACCTTCTGTACGGCCGCGAGGACCCAGTCCCAATTGATCGCCAGGTGAAACCCGGACAGAATGAGTACATCCGCCGAGAACTGGTTGTGAAGGGTATCCCAGCGCCAATCCATGTCCGGCGCGGCTTTCGTGCCAATCAACGCCGGAATCGCCTTCTGCGATATCAGAATGCCGGAGAAGATCACGGCGGTGACGGCAGCGAAAAGACTCAGATTGAGTAAGTAATTGATGCGCGCGCGGGCGGACTGCACGGCAAACATGCGGCGGCTCAGCGAGGCGATCCAGCTCCAGGAAAACAGTAGGTGAGCGAGAACCATACCCACTGTCGCGAGTCCGAGCCACTCGTGGAGGACAAGTCCGGTGAAACGAACAGTCTGCAACGCACAGACCGAGACCAGCAGCGTCACATCCAGCCAGAAGGTTGTCTTCAAGCGCCATCGTGCCGGCTTCGCTGGCGCGCCCATTTTTGCCGCGATCGAACAGGGGGACTCAATAGGTCCAGGTTGTTCCATGGGGCTCTATGTAGAATACTATATTGCCCGAGACAGTGGTGACCCGGACTCCGCAACGGAGTTTGCTAGCCGATGAAGTATGGTAGCGGCTACCATCCCACCGCTCTCCCAACAAAACCCGACACAGGCAAGAATGCCTGTGCCACGGCGGTTTCTTCTCTTAACGGCGCCCCCTCCAGAAGTTCCGGAAATTTCGGCGGCTGCCGAATTTGACTTGGTCTTTCCAGGTCCGCTATCCTGAAGTTTCGCGGTAGAGGTGCGGCGGCCAAAAGTAGCCGGGCTGGCTTTCCGATTGCGCTTCGGAAGCCCGGGGAAAGGGGCCGGGCAGTATCCGCCGAAATCGGGCTGGGAAGCTCAATCCCGTCCGGTTGGGGAGCCTGGCTAACACCGGCTCACTGTCACTCGTTTCTCAGGCGGGTGGAGCGCTATCGGGAATGAAAACGCCGGCCGGCTGCGGCGTAATTCCTTCTCTCTTCGCCTCCCCCTCGAATATTTTATGGACGTCTTCGCACTCACGCGCACGCTCATCGACCTGGAATCGATCACGGGCAACGAGGAGCACGCCGGCAATTATCTGCATGACTCGCTGGCGCCGCTGGCTGCGCGCTACGGTGGGCGCGTGGAGCGCATGCAAGTAGAGCCCCGGCGATTCAACGTGTTCGCGCAGTGGGGCGATCGGCTGGATGTCACGCTTTCCACCCACATGGACACCGTGCCACCCTTCATCTCCGCGCGCGAAGACAGTGAATGCATTTGGGGCCGCGGCGCTTGCGATACCAAAGGCATCATCGCCTGCATGATCGCGGCAGTGGAGAAACTTCTCCAGGCCGGCGATCGTAATTTCGGACTTTTATTTGTGATCGGCGAGGAGCGTAACAGCGCGGGCGCGTATCACGCCTCCCACGAACCGCGCGGCTCCCGTTTTCTGATCAACGGCGAGCCTACCGAAAACAAACTCGCGCTGGGCACCAAAGGCGCGCTGCGCTACGAAGTATCGGCCACCGGCAAGATGGCGCATTCCGCGTATCCGGAGCTGGGCGATTCGGCCATCCACAAGTTGATCGACGCGCTCGCCGAAATGCGCCGCATGCCGCTGCCCACCGACCCGGTGCTTGGGCCGAGCACTCTGAATATCGGCACCATCAATGGCGGGGTTGCCCCCAACGTGATCGCGGATACGGCCAGCGCGGAAATTCTGGTGCGGCTGGTGGGCGATTCCACGGAAACCAAGCAAGCCATCGCGCGCGCCGTCGAAGGACGCGCCGAACTCCTCGAGGTGCTCGAGATTCCCGCCATTCACCTGGGATCGCTCGATGGCCTGGAGACGACGGTAGTTGCGTATACCACCGACATCCCGGCATTCGGCGGCCAATGGGGAGAGCCGTTCCTCCTGGGGCCAGGCACGATCCACGTGGCCCACACTTTGGAGGAGCGCGTGCCCAAGAAACAGTTACTGGAAGCAGTCGAAATCTATCAAAACATGGTCAGGCAGTTATGCAAACGCGTATCGAAGTAGGCATTCTGGGCGCCACCGGCATGGTGGGCCAGCATTTTATAAAGTTCTTACAAGGCCACCCCTGGTTCGACCTGAAGTGGCTGGGGGCGAGCGACCGCTCGGCCGGCAAGAAGTACAAGGACGCCATGACCTGGCACCTGAACGCGGCCACGCCGGAGACCATCTGCGATCTCACGGTCGAAGACTGCAAGCCGGGCAACGCGCCGCGCCTCTTGTTCTCGGCGATGGATGCGTCTGTCGCCACCGAGATTGAGCAGGCCTTCGCGCAGGCCGGCCACGTGGTGGTGTCCAACTCCCGCAACCATCGCATGGAGCGCGACGTGCCGCTGCTGGTGCCCGAAATCAATCCCGACCATTTGAAGCTGGTCCCCGGACAGCAGCGCGCCCGCGGTTGGAAGGGGCAGATCGTCACCAATCCGAATTGCTCGACGATCGTGCTCACCATGGGGCTGGCGCCGCTCAAGCAGTTCGGCATCAAGAAGGTGATCGCCACCACGCTGCAGGCGATCTCGGGGGCGGGCTATCCGGGCGTGGCCTCCATGGACATCGTGGCCAATGTGATTCCGTTCATTGGCGGCGAAGAAGAGAAAATGCAGCAGGAGACCCAGAAGATCATGGGCGAGTTCCGCGGCGATCACATCGAGCCGCTGGCCGCGGCGGTGAGCGCGCATTGTAACCGCGTGCCGGTGGTGGATGGCCACACCGTGACGGTCTCGGTGGAACTCGCGGCCAAGCCTTCTTTCGACGAGCTGCACCAGGCTATCGATCATTTCCGCGGCGTTCCGCAGGAGCGCACGCTGCCGAGCGCGCCGCGGCGGCCGGTCATCTATATGCACGAAGGGAATCGGCCGCAGCCGCGCAAGGATGCGGAACGGGAACGGGGGATGGCGGCCTTCGTGGGACGATTGCGCACGTGCCCCGTGCTGGACTACAAGTTTGTGGCGCTGAGCCACAATACCATTCGCGGGGCGGCCGGCGCGGCGGTTTTGAATGCCGAGTTGATGCATTCGGAAGGGATGCTGGACTGAAAGCCCCATGCGATTTAGTTTTCCCAAACTTGCGAATCGTGCTGAACCGGCAGGGCGGACCCCCGGTCGGCAGCCGGTCCCCTGGACGGCTTGTCGGGGTTTCGCGAGGCCTGATTGGACAAGAGAAGAGCGGGTCCGGGGGACCCACGCGGACCTGGGGGTCCGCCCTACCAGGGAGCCTCTATTATGATTGTGATGAAGTTCGGCGGCACTTCGGTGGAATCGGCCGCGGCCATCGAACGCGTGGCTCGCATCGTCAAGGCGCGTCAGGATCGCATTCCCGTGGTGGTGGTGTCGGCCATGGGGAAGACCACCAACAAGCTGCTGGCCATCGCCAGCGCCGCGATTCGAGCCGACCGGCACGAGTTCATTCGCCAGATCCACGACCTGCGGGATTACCACTCCCGCGAGGCGCGCCTGGTGGTTCCACTCTCGGAACGCGCCGAATTGGACCGCACGCTCGACGAACATTTCCAGGAGCTCACCGAGCTGGTGAAAGGTCTGGCCGTCCTGGGCGAGCTGACGCCGCGCTCCATTGACGCCATCTCCAGTTACGGCGAGCGCCTGTCCAGCTTCATCGTGACCCTGGCGTTCCGCCACTTCGGCATGAAGGCCGAGCACCTGGATGCGCGCCGCGTGATGATCACCGACCAGCGCCATACCCAGGCCGCACCCAATTTCCCCGAGACCTACGCGCGCCTGGCAGCCACGGTGCCGCAGATGACCAAGGACGGAGTGGTGGTGATGGGCGGCTTCATCGCTTCCACCGAGGATGGCGTCACCACGACACTCGGCCGCGGCGGTTCCGACTTTACGGCGGCGATTGTGGGCGCGGGCATCGGCGCCGAAGAGATCCAGATCTGGACCGATGTGGATGGCATGCTCACCGCCGACCCCACCATTCTGCCGGGCGGCCATCGCGTCAAAACCATTTCTTTCGCCGAAGCCGCGGAGCTGGCCTACTTCGGCGCGAAAGTGCTGCACCCGGCCACCGTGGTTCCGGCCATTGAAAAGAATATCCCGGTGCTGATCCTGAATTCGCGGCGCCCGGACGTACCTGGAACCCGCATCGTGGCCGAAGCCGTGCCCTGCGACAATGTCGTCAAGTCCATCGCGTGCAAGCGGAGGATCTCGCTGCTCAACATTCATTCCACCCGCATGCTGATGGCCCACGGTTTTCTGCGGCGCATCTTTGAAGTCTTCGACCGCTTCGAGACTTCGGTGGACATGGTCGCGACCTCCGAAGTCAGCGTTTCGCTCACCATCGATAATGCGCAGCACCTGGATGCCATCGCGGCGGAGTTGCGGCAGTTTGCGGAAGTTGACAGCGAAAAGGAGCAGGCCATCGTCTGCCTGGTGGGGGAGAATATCCGCTATACGCCAGGAGTGGCGAAGCGTGTGTTCGACAGCCTGGGCGGCATTAATGTTCGCATGATTTCGCAGGGCGCGTCGCTGCTCAACCTCAGTTTCGTGGTGGCGGAAAAGGACGTGCGCCGCGCGGTGGAAGCGTTGCACGAGGAGTTTTTCGCGCAGCTCGACCCGGAAGTCTTCGAGCGCAACGAGGCGGTGCATGCCTAATCTGGCCATCGTGGGTTACGGCAAGATGGGGCGGCTCATCGAGCAGATCGCCCCCGAGTATGGTTTCACCGTCGCCTTGAAGCGCGACCTGGAGCCGCTCGTCGCCGAGGACTTCCGTGGTATCGACGTAGCCGTCGATTTCACCATGCCGGAAGCGGTATGCCCCAACGTGGAAACGATCGCCGCCTTCGGTGTGAACCTGGTGATCGGCACCACCGGATGGCTGGAACATATCGACGCTGTGAAGCGCTCGGTGGAGAAGCATGGCACAGGCCTGGTCTGGAGCCCGAACTTTTCGGTAGGGGTGAACGCATTCTTCCGCCTGGTGTCCGAGGCCGCGCGTCTGCTGGCCGCCGAGCCCGAGTATGGCGCCTGGGCCTGGGAGATCCATCACTCCGCCAAAAAGGACGCGCCTTCAGGTACACTACTGAAGCTAGTGGACGACATGAAGAAATCCGGCTATGCGCGCCCCATCGATGTCGGCTCCAACCGGGCCGGCACGGTTCCAGGAACGCATGAAGTCGGCTTCGATTCAAACGCCGACACGATCACGCTGCGCCATACGGCCCGCTCCCGGGAAGGATTCGCCCGCGGCGCGCTGAAAGCCGCGCAGTGGATCGTCGGCAAAAAGGGTTTTCACGAATTCGGCGAGGTAATGTTCACCCCCGCTCCCTAACAGTCGCGGTTCGGTAATGGTTACCGAAACGCGACCGTAAGGGAGCGGGGGTTCTTTAGGAGGGTGGTACATGTTCACAGGCTGTGGCACGGCGCTCGTAACCCCGTTCCGTCGCGATCAATCGCTCGACGAAGAGACACTCCGCAAACTGGTCCGCCGGCAAATTACCGCGGGCATCAACTTCCTGGTTCCCTGCGGCACCACTGGCGAAAGCCCCACGCTCACGCGCGACGAACACTTGCGCGTGGTTGAAATCACTCTGGAAGAATCCAAAGGGAGCAAGGTCCCGGTGCTTGCGGGCGCGGGCGGCTACAACACACGGGAAGTGGTCGAACTGGCGCACGATCTGGAGAAAATGGGCGTCGACGGCATCCTCTCCGTGACTCCTTATTACAGCAAGCCCACTCCGGAAGGCCTCTACCAGCACTACAAAGCCATCGCCGACGCCATCCACCTCCCCATCATCGTGTACAGCATTCAGGGACGCACCGGAATCAATGTGGAACCGGCCACGCTGGCGCGCCTCGCCGAGATCGACAACATCGTCGGCGTCAAAGAAGCCTCCGGCAACATCGCACAGATGGCCACCATCCTGCACACGCTGCCTCCGCCCGATTTCACGGTCCTCTGTGGCGACGATCCCATCACCATTGCACTGATGGCCCTCGGCGGCCAAGGCGTCATCTCGGTAGTTGCGAATCAGATCCCCGCCGAAATGACGCGTCTTGCGCAAGCCTGTTTGAAGGGCGACTTCGCAACCGCGCGCCAGGTTCAGGCCCGCTATCTTCCACTCATGAACATCAACTTCATCGAGGCCAATCCGATCCCGGTCAAAGCCGGGATGGCCATGATGGGTCTGCTGCAGCCGGTCTACCGCCTGCCCATGTGTCCGGCTACCGAGGCGAACCAGAAGCGCATCGAAAAGGTTTTGGATTCTGCCGGGCTGCTGAAAGGGGTTCGCGTTGCAAGCTGAGATCGAGCGCCTCTTCGACGAGCGCCCATCGACTTACACGGACGAACATCAGCAACTCTTCATCGCTTTCAAAGCCGAGCTGAACGCCGGGCTGATCCGCGCAGCCGAGCCCTGCCCTTCCGAGCGTACCGGCTGGCGCGTGAACACGTGGGTAAAAAAGGGCATTTTGCTGGGCCTGCGCATGGGAAACATCGTCGATATGTCGATCGACGCCGAACGGCAGCCGTTCTTCGATAAGCACACGGTTCCCGTGAAACACTTCAGCGCCGCGAGCGGCGTGCGCATCGTGCCCGGCGGCTCCAGCATTCGCGACGGCTCGTACGTGGGTAGGGGCGTTATCTGCATGCCGCCCATGTACATCAACGTGGGGGCGTATGTGGGCGAAGCGACCATGGTGGATTCGCACGCCCTGGTGGGCAGTTGCGCGCAGGTCGGCAAGAATTGCCACATCTCCGCAGCCAGCCAGATCGGCGGCGTGATCGAGCCCGTCGGCGCCATGCCGGTGATCGTGGAAGACGACGTCCTAGTGGGCGGCAACTGCGGCATCTACGAAGGCACGGTGGTGAAGCGCCGCGCGGTGCTGGGCACGGGCACGATCCTCAACCGCTCCACGCCGGTATACGACCTGGTGCGGAACACGGTGTACCAGGCCACCGACGATGAGCCGCTGGTGATTCCCGAGGAAGCTGTGGTAATCGCAGGTTCGCGCGCCGTCACGCGCGGCCCGGGTAAGGATTGGGGGATTTCAATCTACACTCCGGTGATCGTGAAATACCGCGACAGCAAGACGGACACGAAGATCCAGCTTGAGGATCTGCTGCGATAGCCATGGCCCGGATTCTGGTGGTGGATGACGATGCCAGCCAGCTCGAGCTCCGGTGCCAATTACTGGCATCCGGAGGCCACGAAACCGTGCCCGCATTTTCACCTTCGGAAGCCATGCGCCAGCTCGTCTCGGCGGATCTGGTGATGATGGACCTGCGCTTTCCCAACGCGCGCGGCGAAGACGACCCCGCCGAAGGTCTGGCGCTGATCCGCAGCATCCGCGAATCCGGCGGCACTCCGATCATTATTCTTTCGGGTTGGCCCGAATATCTGGAAAATCAGCCCGAAGTACGGCTGGTCTCGCGCGTGTTATCGAAGCCCATCGGTTTGGTGTTGCTGCTGCAGGCTATAGCCGACGCGCTCGGGGATGACGGCGCAGCCAAAGCTGCTGCTAGCTGATCAGCAGGCGCTGCGCAGCACGAGTGACACCGCGTAATTGTTTTGATAGGTCACGCGCGCCTGACAGTTACAAGTAGTGCCGCGGTATACGACTTCACCAGATCCGGCCGGCCCATCGAATGACCGTTCCGCCGCGTGGTCCCATGCGATTCCGCACCCGTTCGGCCGATATGCGTCGGCTTCCGCTGCCTTCAGTAGCGCGATGGCTTTCGTCATTTCCATGTGCCGAATTTCCAGCCGCTGCTCGCTGAACTCGATCTTGGGATCGATGCTGGCGATTAACTGCCTATGATTGCGGAATGCGTAGGTTACCTCAATCCTTCCCTGGTCGAACTGTGTCCTGCAGGAGACCGGTCTTCCAAATCGACCCCGCAACTCCCGGTAAAACGGACCCGCTTCCAAACGGTCCTCAAAGCTCCGGATTTCCGCCGTACCAGTCGCCGGAATGGTGAATGCAACATCTCTTGGACAGTCCGGTTGCGGCGCGGCGCTTACCAGTCCCGCCAACGGCGCAGCCATCAGCACGAGCGCCGTCGTCCAGGCACGCGCAAACGCTAGAACTGCGCGTGCCATCGAACCAAGCCTCCCTCTTTCTCCAGAAACTTGTCGAGACCGGGCAGACCTCGGATGGTCTTCTTGATTTCCTCGGCGTCCTTCTCCACCGGCTGGACATCGAATGCATCCCCGGACAAATGCTTGCTCAGTTGAGCCAACTGAGCGTCGGTCAGATTGTCCAAGACGCCCTTAAGGCCGGCGGCAATTTCGTCTTTCGTCGTCTTATCTTTGTTGTCGTTTACCCACTTTTGACATGCCTCGCTGGCCGCGCTCTTGGCGTACGTTTCTTTGATCCAGTTACGGTTGAGGACGACATTGCCGGCCATGGCGCTCGCTTGCTCCTGCTTATCGCGCCGGCCGCTGGTAAAGCTCACCGCAGGGTGCTTCGATTTCAATTCGTAAGCGGCTGTTTTGGCAGTCTCCGACAAATCGAGCGCTTCGATCTCGGGATCCGTTTTCGCGGCCGCTTGCGCCGGAGCGGCATTTGCAGGCGTCAGCGAAGCCACCTGATTCACTGGCGCCGCGGCGACCAACACGTCGTGGCCCAGGGGCTGTGGGCCTCCCCATCGATCGATTTCGGGGTTCGCACCCAAAGGCATTGGGCTCTTGAAAGCGCCCGGTCCTCCGCCTCCCGCAGGTGCATTGGGATGAAGGTCGAATGAGTTGTCCACCGGAAGCCTCCTTTCAGCCTGCCGCGCTTGTGCAGATTCTCGCACAGTACGGCTCTCCGTTTCACCTGCGGACCTTGCTCTCGGTTTGCCGTTGCGATAATCTGACCTTCGGGAATGAGGCGAAGGGATTTTACATTTCTCGCGGGCGGGTTCGCGCTGGAAACAGCGTTGCGCGTCGGCGGGCCGGCTCGTCTGGACGCGGCTCCCGGTAAAGCAGACTTTACTCTTCGCATCGCTAGGGTTTCCGTGGAAATTGCGCCCGGCCACACCATCCGGACGATTGCCTATAACGGCGCCATACCGGGACCCGTACTGAGAATGAAGGAAGGCAAGCGCGTCGGCGTCGATGTGTTCAACGACACCGATGTGCCTGAGCTGGTTCATTGGCACGGCCAATACGTAACGGCCGAGGCGGATGGAGCGGAAGAGGAAGGCAGCCCGTTTGTTCCTCCGCACGGGCATTTGCGCGTCAATTTTACTCCCAAGCCGGCGGGAACACGCTGGTACCACACGCATGCGATGGCGATGGAGGACCTGACCCGCGGGGCGTATTCCGGCCAGTATGGATTCCTCCTGGTGGAGCCGAAGAGCGAGCCGGGCAACTATGACCAGGAAGTCTTTCTGGCGGGCCGCCACTGGGATCCATTTATCCTCCACCGGGGAGCGCCGAACAACGACTGGACCGTGGATTACAAGCTGTGCTCCTTGACTGACCGTGCACTCGGATACGGTGAGCCCATCCGCGTGGGCCAGGGACAGAAGGTGCTGTTCCGGATTCTCAATGCCGATGCCACGCGCCAATTGAACCTGGCGTTGCCGGGCCATCGGTTTCAGGTAATCGCTCTCGATGGCAACCCGGTTCCCACTTCCGCGAAAGTGGACTTGCTGACGCTGGCGGTTGCGGAACGGGTGGACGCCATCGTCGAGATGAATCAACCGGGCGTCTGGGTGCTGGGTTCGACCAGGGACGAAGACCGCAAGAACGGAATGGGCGTGGTGATTGAATATGCCGACCGCAAAGGCGAGCCGCAATGGAAAGCGCCAGAGAATGCGGTCTGGGACTACACCGTGTTTGGCTCTCAGGCGAAACTTCCCGAGCCCGACGGGAAATTCGATTTGATGTTCATGATGCTGGCGGACGAAGGCAAGCCGTTTAATCGCTGGACGATCAACGACAAAGCTTGGCCGAACGTCGATCCACTGATGGTCAAAGCGGGGAAGCGCTATAGAATCGCGTTTCACAATGGGATGGAGGACAGCCATCCTCTTCACTTACACCGGCACAGTTTTGAACTTGCGAGCATCGGCGGAAAGCCAACGGCCGGGATTATCAAGGATACGGTGAACGTAGCCAAGAACAGCACGGTCGAAGTCGATGTAGTGGCGAACAATCCAGGCCCGTCGTTGCTTCACTGCCATATGCAGCAGCACATGGATTACGGCTTCAAAGCATTAGTGAAGTACGCATAGGTTTTCACTTTTAGTTCACACACCTGTAACCTTCGCAAGGTAGAATTTCCCACCTGAGGTAAATTATGGCAACCGCAGCACCAGCTCCGTCCGCACCCGCGCCCGTAGTCCATTCCAAACTTGCCAGCAAGCCCCCTAAGCTCGGCATTGTCATTTTTGGATTGGCGATGATCGTCGGCCTCATCTATTCCATAACGCACCTGCTGTCCGATCTTTCTGGTGTGCATCCCACGTCGATCTACCCCTTCGTTTTGCTGGGGGTGGCTCTTGCTATCGCTCTGGGCTTTGAATTCGTGAACGGGTTTCACGATACGGCCAATGCTGTGGCTACCGTAATCTACACCCATTCCCTCGATCCGCACCTCGCTGTGGCGTTATCGGGCACGTTCAACTTTCTGGGCGTGCTGACCTCCAGTGGCACGGTGGCATTCGGCATTATCACCTTGCTGCCGGTGGAACTGATCCTGCAAGTGGGAGCAGGTTCGGGTTTCGCGATGGTGTTCGCCCTCCTGACAGCGGCCATCATGTGGAACCTGGGCACCTGGTATTTTGGGCTTCCGTCTTCCAGCTCCCACACCATGGTCGGCTCGATCATCGGGGTGGGCATCGCGAACCAGTTGATGTCGGTGAAGAACGGCACCAGCGGCGTGGATTGGAGCCAGGCTGCCAACGTCGGCAAGACGCTCCTAATCTCCCCGGTTGTCGGCTTCGTTGGCGCCGGCTTGCTGCTGCTCGCCTTCAAGGTGGTTTTCCGCAACCCCAAGCTCTACGAGGCTCCGGTGGGAGACGCGCCGCCACCATGGCCGATCCGCCTTCTGTTGATCGGCACCTGCAGCGGTGTCAGCTTCGCACACGGCTCCAACGACGGCCAAAAAGGGATGGGATTGATCATGCTCATTCTCATCGGCACCGTCCCCACGGCGTACGCACTGAACCATGCCGTGACCGCTCAGCAAACCGCCGACTTCGTCGCCGTGTCGCACGAGGCCGCCAATACCATTCACCAGTATGTGGCTGGTACGGCCACGATCGGAGATCCACACGACGAGGTCAGGAAATACGTCGCCGATCGCGAGTTCACTCCCTATACCATGCTCGCGCTGCAGCAGCTCATCAACGATCTGAGCAACGAAGCGGACATCTACAAGCAACTCAAGAACGTGCCGGAACGGTTCACGCCCAATTTTCGCAACGATATGTATCTGGCCAGCGAAGCGCTGCGCCTCATGAAGAAGTCAGGCAGCCCTAAGCTCACGTCTTCCGACTGGGTGGTTCTGGATAACTACAAGAAACACATCGACAATGCCACCAAGTTCATCCCGCCCTGGGTCAAGGTCGCGGTGGCCATGGCGCTGGGATTGGGCACCATGGTGGGCTGGAAGCGCATCGTCGTCACAGTCGGGGAGAAGATCGGCAAACAGCATTTAACGTACGCCCAGGGCGCCGCAGCCGAGATCACAGCCATGTCAACCATCTGGGCGGCCGATAACATGGGGCTGCCGGTCAGCACCACGCACGTGCTCTCGTCGGCCGTGGGAGGCACCATGGCAGCGAACCACTCCGGCTTGCAGTGGAGCACGGTGCGTTCCTTGGCCATGGCGTGGGTGCTGACGCTGCCGACATCCATGATCCTTGCGGCTTCGCTGTTCTGGTTGTTCCGCCAGATCGGTTGAGTCTGTGGGGCAGCGCCATGGGCTGCCCAGGAGTTTGGACATTCCAATTCCAGCAGCCACCCCACCGGCGGCGAAGATCGCCGGCGTTACGTAACGCTGGCGATCTTGTCGCCGGTGCTGTAGGGCTGCCCAGAACACTACCGCAGCTTCCGCGCCCTCTCAAAATCCTCCTTCAGCCTGGAGGTGATCTTCTCGGCGACGTCGGCGCTCGATCCCCGAAACTTCGCCCCCAGGCTCTCTTGCGTCGTGGACCAGATCACGTCGCCATCCTTATTCACCAGCCGCACCGCCGCAATCGCCTCGTGCCGCCGCTCGGCCGAATGCTCCGATTCGTTGTCTCCGATTCCCAGGCCGCCGGTAGCCCCCCGTTGGTGGTAGCCACTTGGGGTTCCTATATTCGCGCGGGCATTCAAGCTGTCGGAGGAGGTGTGGACGTCGGTGAAAATCAGGTCCTCGGCGCCGCCGTGCATCACTGCGTCCGCCCGCTCCTGGTTCTCCGTCAAGATGAACAACTTGGTGCCTTCCAGGCTGCTGATCAGGATTTCGCGCATCTGGGCCGCGGTTTCGCCGCCGGTGAGCCGGTCTACGAAAACCCGCCGGACTCCCAGCAACTGGCGCAGCCCCGCCTCTTCGACGGAGGGCGGAGGAATAGGATCCAGGGCCCAGGCCGACATCGCGCAACAGGCCAGTACCAGAATCTTGATCATCGGTTTCCCTTGCGCGCTTCGTCGTCTTGATACTCCACCCGCCGCCCGGTGCGTGCCTCCAGGCCGGCGAGCAGCGACCGGATGTCGCCTTTATCCACGCGAAGCACCAGCACCTGTTGCTTGCCCTCGGTGTCCTCATAGCCCACCGTCAGGAAATGTTTGCGCGACTTGCTCAGGAGCAGCACGGGCGAAATCAACACCGCTGCGAGATAGCGGCGGCTCACATTCTGCCCATATTCAAGCGAGTTGATCTTGCCGTAGTCGATGTGGAATTCCACTCCACTACTGCGAAGCGTGAGCACATCCGCGCCCGACAGATCCAGGCGGCCGGTGGATTTGAGTTCGATTCCCGGTAGCGTGCCGCCGATGAACTGCGCGTGAAAGCCTGGCTGGGCAGCCAGTGCGGGCAGCATGAGCAGAAAACCGCTCAGCGCCCCAAGGAAAACACTCTTCATGTGCGTATGGGGTTAGTAGCGGCACCGGAATCGGACTCTCAGGTGTTTTTCTACAGTTGGTTACCTAGCCGCGACCAAGCGTTACCGAACCGCGACCGTTAGGGAGCGGGGGTTGCTATTTCGCCCCACCCTAACAGCACTTCGGCCGCGCATACTTCGCCCGCAGACGTTGCTCGCAGAAATGCCGCCACTCGGCCGCCGAGTGTTTGCGCCCATGCATCGTCAGGTGCCGCTGGTAGGCGTTCTGGTCGGCCAATTCCCGCAGTAGCGCCAGAAGCAGTCTACCGAAACGCCTCATATCTCCTCCGCCTGCAGTTGCGATACGACGAACGGCGATTCGGTTACGCGCGCGTCCCGCGTGCCGCGCAGCAGGCCATACCAGACCCGCAGAGAATCCAGCAGAATGATGGCGACCAGCAGCGCCAGGACTCCGCAAACCACCGCGTCGAGCTGCGCATTAAAGATGAGAGCCGCCGTGGTGGCGTTCTGCGGGCCTGCTGCCAGCTTATCCGCCTGCGCCAGGAACCCCAGGTACGGGTCGGATGAAAAGATCTTTTGCCACGACGCCGTGAATGTCACCGTTACCAGCCACGCCAGCGGCACGCACGTGATCCACAGGTACTTCGGGCCGTGCATCTTGAGCAAAATCGTGGTGGCCACACAAAGCGCCACCGAGGCCAACAACTGGTTGGAAATGCCGAACAGCGGCCACAACGAATTAATCCCGCCCAGGGGATCGCGCACGCCCTGGATCAGGAAATAGCCCCAGGCGGCAACAATCACGATGGTGGCGACGACCACGCCCGTCATGCCGGCCGGCTTGTGCGCGCGCGTAGAAGCCTGCGCCACCAGATCGTGCAGCATGAAGCGCCCCACCCTGGTCCCCGCGGCGATGATCGTAAGGATGAAAAGCGCCTCGAACATGATGGCAAAGTGATACCAGAAGCCCAGGACGGCTTCGCCTCCGCCGCCGCGCGCGAAGATGGCGGCCATGCCCAACGCGAGCGACGGCGCGCCTCCGGTTCGATAAAACAGCGTCTGCTCGCCCACGCTGCTGGCCAGATGGCTCATGTCGGAAACCGAAACCGGGAAGCCCCACCCGGAGATGGTCGCGACGGCGACGGCAGGAGTCGTCCCCACGACACCAGCCGGAGAATTCACTGCGAAATACACGCCTGGCTGCAGCACGCACGCGGCAATCATCGCCATAATGGCGACGAAGCTTTCCATCAGCATGGAGCCATATCCCACCGGAAAAACGTGCGACTCCTTGGCGATCATCTTGGGTGTGGTGCCCGAGGAGATCAACGCGTGAAAACCCGACACCGCGCCGCAGGCGATGGTGATGAAGCAAAACGGAAAGACCTTGCCGGCGAAGATGGGGCCTGTGCCATCCACAAATCGCGTGAACGCCGGAAGCTGCAACTCCGGCCGCACGAAGAGAATGCCAACGGCCAGTGCGACCACGACTCCGAGTTTCACGAAGGTGCTCAGATAATCGCGGGGCGCCAGGAACAGCCATACCGGCAGCACGCTGGCCGCGAAGCCATACAACACCACCGCTATCGCGAGACCCAGCGCCCCCAGCGAAAACACCGGACCCCAGGTGGCCGAGGCCGCAACCGAGCGGCCGCCGAAGATGCTGGCAATCACTAGCGCGAACCCGATGGTGGAGCACTCCAGCACTCGTCCGGGGCGCCAATACCGCAGGTAGATACCCATGAACAAAGCGATCGGCATGGTCGCGGCGATGGTGAACGTGCCCCACGGGCTGCCTTTGAGCGCGTTGACCACCACCAGAGCCACGACGGCCAGCAGGATGATCATGATCAACAGGACTGTCAACAGGGCGATGAATCCGCCGATCTTGCCGATCTCCTCGCGCGCCATCTGCCCCAGCGACTTTCCATCGCGCCGCACGGAAGCGAAGAGGATGACGAAGTCCTGCACGGCGCCGCCCAGCACTGCACCGATGATGATCCAGAGTGTCCCGGGAAGGTAGCCGAACTGCGCGGCCAGCACCGGGCCAACCAGCGGCCCCGGTCCGGCGATGGCGGCGAAGTGGTGGCCGAACACGATCCACTTGTTGGTGGGTTCGAAGTCGAGCCCGTCGCGAAGCCGCTCGGCGGGAGTGGCGCGCTTGTCGTTCAGCACCATCACACGCGCGGCGATGAACTTGGCGTAAAAGCGGAAGCCTATGGCATACGTACAGGCCGCAGCGACCACCAACCAGATGCTATTGATGGGCTCGCCACGGCGGAGAGCGATCCCGCCCAGACAAAAAGCCGCTAGAATCGCCACCACGGCCCAAGCCAGACGACCGAATAACTTCACGCCCTAGAGTCTACTAAAACCGCACCGCCGCTCGCACTGGTAGGGCGGACCCCCGGTCCGCACCCCGGTCCGCACGGGTCCCCCGGACCCGTTTTTCGGTCCGCCCTGCCACCAACTATCGATGCCGATCCGCCGAATCCTTGTACGGCGAATACCTATCCAATTCGGCGATCAACGGACGTGCAGGCTCCGGGATTGGCATATTACTCGTTAGCACCTCCCGGTTCGACATCTTGTGACCGTACAACTCCTCGTTTCGCTTGTCGTCGGGCCTCAGAGTGGCGCCGGACAAAGAAATGCCCGCGAACGCTCCCCTCGATCGGGACCACGCCAGAATCTCCGCGTGCAGTTGCAGGTCCGTGGCTGCCTGAGCGTTCCTGCCAACCGGCCCTGCCGCGACCGCTGCATCCGCCCCTAACGTGAACTTGTCTTGCGTGAGTTTATCCATGCCGCGCTGGCTCATTACCAGCATCACCACGTCGGTGGAGGTACCCCCGATCTGGAATCCCACGCTACCGCCTTCCACGCGGATCGAGGCTGGCGCGCTCCAGCCTGATCTGTCGGGCCGGCGGCATTCGGCTACTCCACGTCCGTATTCCGCACCAACCACGAAAGCACCCTTTTTTAACCCAGGAATTACAACCACGCATTGGGCTTTCGCCAACAGATCTTGTGGAATACCCCTGTCAGGTGTAGCCATGATTTCTGAAAAGATTTCCGCCGAGTCTTTCAGGCTTTCCTGCGCAGTTTCGGCAAAAATACCCGTCGCGGATACCACTAACGACGCCACTATCAGTACACTTCGCATAGTTATCCTCCCCACTTGGAGATAGCATGCGACCGGCCAATGTGTCACTTAAGACAGTTCACTTGCGCCCGAGTAGCCGCAGCCGCACCGCGAACGCCCGCGCCTGGCCCCTTCCGTATGTCAGGAAGACTGGCGTTCCAATGACGTTATTCACGTAATTGGGATTGCCATTGTTGGTCAGATTATTGATACCGAAGCGCCACGCCCATAAGTAATGGAACACGTGGAATTGCCGCTCCAGGTGTAAGTTGACATCGAAGTATCCGGGCAAGCGCGCCGCATTCGGGGCTCCCACCAGAAAGCCGTCTTCATCCACCACGCTGAAGGGAAAGCCGGTACGGTACTCCACCAGGTAAGCGGCGGTGGTCTGGTTCGTCAGGAAGCGCAGCGCGTGCGGGAGCAGGCGGCCCGGAAGCGGCGCCCAACCCCACATGTGCACGCGGTTAGGCGAATCCCACGGATCGGGGCCGGGCATCTGCGGCGCGAAAATCGGATTCTCCAGGCTGTATTCCACGGCAGCGTCAGAGCGCGCGCTCGAGCGCGTGTACCCGGCGAACCACTCGAAGCGTCCCGCGAAGGTGTGCCGAATACTGATATCGAAAGCGTCATAGCGGTCCCGGCGGGTATTGGTCAGCAGGTATGACGCGACGCCGCCCTGGGCCAGCACCGACGCGGGAAACTCCGGCAAAAACGTAAACCCCCGGTTCCCGACGCGGTGCATGTACCCCGCACGAAGATAGAAAGCCGCGGGGAGCTTATGCTCCATGTTAAGGCTGCTGGTTGTAGAATACGGCGCTTCCAGGTTCCGTTCGTTAATCTGGAACGAGGTTTGGATTTGGTTCGTGGGGGTGCCGTCCGGCAGATAGAAGGTCGAGAGACTCGTCTGGTCCTGCTGGCGCGCGAACAACGCGAGATTGATGGCATCGTAGTAAATGCCCCACCCCGCCGAGAACTTGGTATTACGCAAAAAGCCGGGCGCCCAGACGACTGAAAAACGCGGCGCCGCTTCCATATCGCGGACGATTTCGTTCCACTCCACGCGCAGGCCGGCCTCCAGCACCAGGCCCTCGCGCGGCGTCCAGTGGTCCTGAATGTACTCGGCTCCTTCAAAGTTCTTGAGCGCTTGAAAGGGACTTCCAACGAATTGCACCAGGCGAGCCACGCTGTTATCGGCGAGGAGGATTTCATAATCGTGGCGCAGCACGGTCTGATGGAACGCCTCGCGCTCGAAGTCGATCCCGAACTTAAATTGATGCGTGCCGCCCAGATGCAGCATCGGCAGAACCAGATTCGAGACCCACTGCTGCCGGTAGAAGTGGCGGTCGAGGTTGACGAAATAGTTGCCCCGGTTGCCGAACGGAGTCATTTCGAAGAGGCTGTCGCCCTGCGGCACATCGCGAACCACACCCCGGCTGTCGGCAAAGCCCACATCCACCAGGGCTCCGCCGCTGAAGTAGGCTTGGTCGCGCAGCGTGCTCATAAAGAGATCCTGATGATTGTTGGTGGTGGTCTCGGCCGGGCTCAGGAAGCTTAAGCCGTCGTGGTTGATGTCGGACAGGTTGAACAGAAAGCTGCCGGTAAGAATATTGGCCGGTGTCAGGTTGGCTTGAAACCGGCTCAGATTGCTGGTTGTCACGCCATGGGTACGGTCCTGGCCCGGCGGCAAGTCGTGAACCACGTCCACGGTGTAGAAGCCGTCGAATCCCTCGTGAAACCAGACGCGATCTTTGACCAGCGGCCCCGACAATTCCAGGCGGGGCGTCCACTGGTTCACGTGCAGGCCGCCTTCGGACGATACTCCGGGGATGAAATTGGTGCCATCGAAGCGCCAGCGGTCGTCCCCCATCTTGGTCTTCAGATCCAGCACTCCGGACGAGCCGCGGCCGTTCTCCGCCGAAAAACGGCTGCTTTCCAGGTCCATCGACTGGATCGTCTCGGCATTCACGCGCGTGTCCAACTCGCCGGTGACCGGGTCGGCAATGTTGAAACCATCTAGCGTGTAGCTGGTCTGGCTGGTGCTGCCTCCATTGAAATGCGGCCGGCCGGCGTTGTCCGCGACCACACCGTCGATCATCGGCAGCGCGCTGCGGTAATCCTCGGAAGCCGGAAAGGGTACGGTCTCGAATTCTTTGTTATCGAGCTCCTTGTGATCGGCGGGCTGCTGCGGATCGATGGCAGGAGCGGACGCGGTCACGTCGATGCGCTCCGAGAATTCCTGGAGATGGTTCAGAGTGATGGTGACCTGGCTGGTCCCCACGTCGAATGTCTCGGCCTTCCCTTGATAGAGGTAAAATCCCTGGCGTTCTGCGCGGATTTGGTATTCGCCAGGGGATGGGAGACTCAAATCGAGATTTCCGGCCAAGTCAGAGGAGGCGACGGCAGCGATCCGGCCATCCGGCGTGCGCAGTTCCACGCGTGCGCCGGCCACGGCCTCTCCGGTTTCATCTACCACCCTGCCAGCAACCAACACCTCGGCAACTGCCGGTGCGCAAAGCGAAAAGGCAACCGCCAACCCGACACCGATTTGCGTTACCCATCGCATGCGCGGCCGTGATTCAGAATACACCGAATGGCAGAGCGCACGCGTACAGACGACCGACACACCGCTCCCTTTGGTCACGGCTCGGTAACGGACCAGCGCTAGCGCGAACACGTCGGGGTGTTACGGAGCCGTGACCAGAGGGAGCGGTTGCGTTCGCAGGGCGGTTCGAGAGGTTTGACTCTCCAAGCGAAGGACGTCCGTAGCGGACGTGCCGACCGGGGTCCGCCCTACCAAGGCGTTACCGAACCGCGACCGTTAGGGAGTGGGGGCTGATTGGAGTTTTTCCGCCGGTTAGAAAATCAACTTCGCTGCGAGCTGCATGTTGCGCCGGTCATAAGTCGAGCCGGTGCAACCGTAGCATGCACTCACGGAGTTGCTCACCCCAACGTCGGCGCTGGTACCCACAACATAGAGATTAGCGTGGTTGAACAGATTGAACGTTTCGGCGCGAAGCTGGAGGCTCAAGCGTTCGTTGATCCTCGTGTCCTTGTACACGCCGAAGTCGAGATTCCACCAGCCCGGAGCGCGGAAAGCATCGCGGCCCGACATACCACTCGGCCACACAGATCCAGGCGTCATCGGGTTTACAGCGCTGTAGTTGATTTGGCTGGGCGCAAACGTGAGGTAGTTGTAGCTATCGGACCCGTTCGCCACCAGCCCATTGCTAGTGTTGGGAACCGGCCCGTTGAAAACGGCGCGCTCGCAATTGTAGGTCAGCGTCAACGGAGCTGCGCAATTGAAAACGCTATACGGCTGTCCCGTGTGGGCCACGAACAATGGGTTCAGGCTCCACCCTCCCAGCACTTTATCCGAAAGCCCTTTACCTTTGAAGGGAATCCTCCAGTTAGACGCAACCGTCACGCGCTGGCGGAGGTCGAACTCAGCGTCGCCGCGATCCAGGTTCGGGTGGTATGGATCGAGCAACCCGAGGTCGAATACCCCGTTGTTAGTGGTGATGTTGGTGTTGCCGTACATCCCCTGGCCTTGGGCTTCAAAGAATGTGGAGCTCTGGTTGTCGATGGCGTGCGACCAGGTGTAGTTCATCGACACATCCAGGCCTGTGTTCTTGATATTGCGGACCGTAAGCTTGTTATTCAGGCTGTTGTAAATTGAGAAGCCTTCATTGCCGCGATAGCCCACGGTCCATGCCCAATTCGGGTTCGGCTGCGCCAGGCAATAGCCATTTACGGGGCATGGAATACCGAGAATATTGTTGCCAAACCCCGTTTGATTCGGGTACGAGATAGCGTATAGGTTCACGCCCTTCGATCCGCTGTATTCGACCGCCCACACCACGTCTTTCGTAACCTGGCGCTCGATGGAGGCGCTCCAAAAATGGGCATAGGCAGTCTTAAGGTTGGGATCGACGATGCGCGCCCCAACCTGGGGCAGCGTCAGAGTACCACTGCTCCCGGCGAGCGGTCCAAAATTGTTCGTTGTAATGGGCCCGGACATATCGAGCACCGCATAGTTCGGAGGATTCTGGATCAGATTGAAGGTCACGTTTCCGTAGTTGCGCTCGTAGCCGATACCGTACCCGGCCCGGAAACTGGTTTTGCCGTCGCCGAAAATGTCCCATGCAAACCCGATGCGAGGAGCAAAATTCTTCTTGCTCGGATCCCACAGAGAACCCATTGTGCTCTGCTGTGCCGGCATAATCGTGCCCGTGGCCAGATACTGGCCCAGATTGTTATCCGCGAATCCGATCCCCGGCGCGTACCAGTTGGAATCGAGGCTCTGAACGGCATTGTGCTGGACGCCGAAATACTCCCACCGCAAACCTAGATTGACGGTGATCCGCGGGCGTACCTTCCAGGAATCCTGAACATAAAGCGCACCGTCGTTGAAGCGGTTGCTGCGGCTGAAATTCGGCGCCGACAGCGGAAGATTCACCGTGCCGCCGGGGTATTGGCCTTGGGGGTTGACGGCGGCCTCGACATCCGAGAACGTGCCGGCCAGCAATCCGCTAAGAGCAGGACCTACGCCGCCGCCTGTCGAGAGCGCATCCGACGCGGTCTGATAAGCGGCGTAGGTGCGATTGTCCCGCATGTTGGTATAAGTGCCGCCGAAGCGAATGTCGTGATTCCCTTTCGTAACGCTGATGTCCTCGTAGAACTGGAGGATGTTCTGCGGGCCGCCAAACGCTCCCGCGGAGCCGGGCGCGAAGGGACTGTAGCCCGGGAACGCAATGTCGTCAGTGCCAATCGATACCGCGCCGGTCGCGTTCGGGTACATGGTCGGCACCACGCCGCGGCTCGTAAGACCTTGCTTCAAGTCGCTCAACCGGTTGAAATCGATTTTGCTCTGCGAAACCCAGTTGGCCGAAAACGTGTGGATCAGGGACACGAGCGCATTGTGATTGAAAAAGGTCTGAGCGAGGTCGTAATTGGCGTATGGACTGCTGGACACCGAACCGGCCTGGTCCGCTTCGCTATAGAGCGCGTAACGGGCGTACAGTTGCGTCCTCTCAGAGAGGTTGTAGTCGCCGCGCTGCACCATGTTGTACGTGTTTTGCGGAACGCCGCCGCCGGCATCGGAGGGAACGTTGTAGGTCACATGATCGAACAGCGGGGTAGCGGCGGGTAAGGAAGCGCAGCCCAAGCCGGCGCACGGATTCTGCCCTCCAAAAATGCTCGTCAGTTGGTTGAGGTTCGCCGTTCCGATCACACTGGCGCCCGATCGTAAACCACCCAACGTGGAGAAGAAATTCTGAGTGTTGGCAGGCGTGAGCGCGATCAGCGCGGGATCGGCCACCCATGCGAACGCCGTGGCGGCGCTGCGCACGCGGGTCCACTCGGTGCTGCTGAAGACGAACAGCTTGTTCTTCTTGATCGGTCCGCCTGCCGAATATCCGAACTGGTTGCGCAAGAAGGCCGCTTCAGGCACATCGTAGGCGTTGTTATAGAAGGAATTGGACGAGAGTGCGGAGGCCCGGTTGAACTCATAAGCCGTGCCATGATACTCGTTCGTACCGGACTTGGTTACGACGTTGACGATTCCGCCGGACGCCCGGCCAAATTCGGCGGTGAAATTGCTCGTCAGAACGGAGAACTCCTGCAACGCGTCCAATGGAACCTGCTGGCCGATGCTGCCGTTAAATTCGTCGTTGTTGTTGGCGCCATCGAGAAGCAGGTTGGTGGATGCCTCCCGCTGCCCGTTGATCGCGAAACCCGCGCCCCGAGTTCCCACGCCACCGTCCGAAACGTTACCAGCGAGTTCCACGAACTGGTAAGGGTTGCGCGTCAGGTTCGGTAGTTCCCTGATCTCATTCCCGGTGACCACCTGGCTGAGCGTCTGGGTCTCCGTGTTCACTTGAATTGCGCTCTCGTTTACTTCTACCAGCGTGCTCGCCGTCCCCAACTGGAGATGAAAGTCCTGGCCGATGCGGGCGCCCGCCGTCACCGTGACTCTTTGTTGGGATCGGTTAAATCCCTCCGCTACCACCGTTACGTCATAAAGGCCGGGGAGAAGATTCGTCACGGTGTATACGCCGGTAATCGATGGCTTCACCGTGCGGGTCACCCCGTTGGCCGGGGACTTGGCGGTCACGGTGGCATTCGGAACTGCGGCCCCCGTCGGATCCACCACGGTGCCTGTGATCTGCCCGGTCTCCGTCTGTGCCATGGCTACGAAGGTGCAAAGGGGGAACGCAAATAAAATCGGCAGCAAACGTCGAGCGGTGAACATCCGTATCTCCTTTTGGACCGCGCAGATGCACGCCTAAAGGCCGTTGACGGTGCGTCCGCTAAGTAGGCGTTGAGGGCAGCTTAACTTCTCACTGGAGTTTTTACAATCTCGCAAAGAATAATACGCCGGTATTATCCATTGGTGGGCATGCCTTTAGCTTGCCCAGAGATCATCGAAGATGACGAGCAAGCCAGCGCTCCGCGCGGACCCACCACTTCACCTACGCCCGCGGTTTTCGGAATTTTCTTGCTAGGTTGGCCGTGCGTGCCGAGGTCGGGGACCCGTTTCATCGAAAATACCGCCCCAGAGCCCTGAGAGTTCAGAATACAGGCGTCACAAAGAAAAGCGGGCCGAACCCCTGAGGGCCGGCCCGCCGGAGAGAGTTGGAACTGGCGATCGTTCTAAAACGTTATGTGCGCCGTAAGCTGGGCGCTACGCGAATTGCTCGAGAAGTACCCTGGGTAATTGCCGAATTGGGAATTGTTCGATTTCAGGAAAGAGTTGCTGACTGATTCGGTTTGGTCCGGGGCGACATCGTTGATGAACCCACCGACAAACTGCGAATGATTGAATAGATTGTACGCCTGAACGCCGATGTCAAACTTTATTCTCTCCGTGAAATTGAGGCTCTTCCGCAGCGCCGCATCAAAGTTATTGATGTGACCCAACGGATAATCATTGCGGCCGGCGTTGGAAAGGGCTCCAAGTCCCGCGCTGATGAAGCGTGCATTGGGATTGTTAGCGACATAAGCAACAATCTGTTGGCAAGGGCCCGAAGTGCAGCTGGTGCTCGCCGGCACCGCTACGCCGGCTGCCGTGTAGCCCGTGACGTCACTCCCAGTTGTAAAGTTCCCTGCTGGGTTGATGATGCTGCGGTCCAGGGCGTCGCCATTCAGGTTCGAGTCGTAGCCGCTTAGCACCGTGGCATACTCCGGCGATTGGAAGGTGTAGGTCCCGGAGATGGTCCAGTTGCCAACGATATTCTTCATTAACCAGTTCCTATTCTGGAACGGCTTGAAGTCGTAGATCGGCGTGAACGTGAGGCGTTGGCGGCGATCAAGGGCCGAGGAGGCCCACTCTGCCGCCATGTTCTGATAATCCTGGGCGCGGCGCGGTGAGAGAATGGTCGAAAAGTTCGTGGCCGTGGAATCGTCGAAATTGTGGCTCCAGGTGTATGCCGCGATCATCTGAAAGTGCTTCGAATAGCGCTTGGTCATTTGGAGCGCCAGGCCGTTATATCGCGAGTTGCCCCAGGGATGGTACCCCACGATGTTATTGGGGAAGCCGTATTGCGCGAGAGTGTTGCGCGGGATGCTCTCGAGCGATCCCAGGTTCGTGCTAAGACCCGCCAGAGTGGAGGCCGACGGCATCTGCAAGAAAGTCGGAATGTAGTCGTCGGGGGTCACCGGGGAAATGATGTTCAAGCGCGTTTGATTCCAAAGGTGCACGCCTTTGGTGTAGACATAACGTGCTTCCAGGGTGTAGTCGTGGGCCAGCAGCCGCTGTACACCCAACGTTCCATTGAGCGCGTATGGGCGGGTTTGATCGAACGTGTAGGATGAGATCGCGGCGCGCGCCTGGGCCGGTGTCTGCGGGCCCGACGTTGCGGCTGCCGCCGTTAGACCACCGTTGGCCAGGAAGTTATTGACCGGGGTGTTGGGGCCCACGTCGAGCGTGGTCGCAAAGTAAGCCGGCGATGCGTTTTCGCTCAGGTTGGCGTAGGAGTTGTCGAAGGCACGGCTGACGCCGCCGCGGATGGACCATACGCCGCTCTTTCCGGGCGAATAGGCGAATCCGAGACGCGGCGACCACTCGTTGGGATTGGATTTCGGAGCGGCGAAGTTGATGACGCCCGGAACGTCGGCGATCGCGCTATCTGCCTGGTAGCGCGAACCCACCGGAACAGTGACGTATTCGTACCGTACACCCAGATTCAAAGTTAGGTTCGGCCGCACTCGGAAATCGTCATTGACGAAAAACGAGTGCTCGAAGTTACCAAACGGCACGACGGGAGCTCCCGCGGTGCGTTCGCCGCTGTTCGGAGTTCCGAAAGCGTTGCCCGTCGGCACCTGGTCCATTAGGAACTCCCCGAGAGAGGCATAATCGTAGTCGCCGCGGACGCGCTGCACAAAGAACCCGGCCAGGATTACGTCAACCGCGGCATAACCGGCTTTGATGGTATGCTTCCCCCAGGATTTCGTGATGTTCTCCTGCAATTGCGCCGTGTTTTCGATATAGCCGCTCGGCGTGTTTGGATCGGGGCCAAGCTGAAAGCCCAAGTCGTCGAAGGAGATATTGGGGAACATGCTAAGACCCGGGAATTGGAAATTTCCCGCGCTTATGCTCTCGTTGTTGCGCTTGTAGGAAATACGCAGCTCATTTTCCAGGGTCGGGGAAAAGTTGTGGAATTCCGAAACCGAAATGCTCTTGCTGATATTGGGGTTCGGTTCGTAGAAGATGGGGATGTTCGCGTTGTTATCCAGGCCAGTGTAATTGGCATAAATGAAGCGGCCGCGAATCTGGTCCTTCTGGCTGAGATTGTAGTCTATCGCCACCACGGCATCATAGAAATTGGTGAAATTCGGTGAGGCAAACGAGAGAGGGCCGGTCGGGATGTTGACACCATTTATGCTGGTCGGAGCGCCGTTGGTGGCCGTGGGCGCTACCGGAACGTACTTCTCGAAAATACCCAGGTTCGTCTTGCTCAGGCCGCTCATGCTATTGAGGATGGAGATGCCCGCCGCGGTGGGCGCGTATACAGCACTGGCCGGCTGCGACGCCTGCCCCAGGGCAGCATATTCGAAATCGCCAAAAAAGAATAGCTTGTCTTTCTTAATCGGTCCCCCTATAGAGGCGCCGAGGCGATTGAAGTCGAAGCGGGGTAACGAATAAATCCCCTGGTGCGTGTTGAGGGCGTCGACCGCGTTCAGATCGCGATTTTGCATGTACTCGTAGATCGAACCATGGAGCTGGTTGGTGCCGCTTTTCACAATCACGTTGAAGATCCCGCCGGAGCCGCCGCCGAACTCAGCGCCGAACTGATTCTGCACGAGGTTGAACTCGGCGATCGCTTCATTGGAAATGTACACCTGCGGGCCCGTGGTGTAATGGTCATCATTGAGGACGCCGTCAACGTTGAAGCTGTTGTTCTCAGGACGCTGGCCACCGATGGAAGGACCGGTACCTTGGCCCACGCCTCCCGCGGAAGCAACGCCCGCACCTACCAGGCTGAGGTTCCAGATACCGGAAGTGCCAATTACCTTGGCAGAGGCAGCTCCCGCCATTGGGATGTCTACCGCCGTCCGCGCATCATACGTGCTTTGCAATTGGGCCGTCGAGGTGTCGATCGTGGCTGCCGATTCGGTCACCTCAACTGTCGTAGTCACAGTGCCCACCGCCAGTGTGAGATTCGCCGCTACCGTGTTGTTCAGTTTTACCTCGAGGTTCGCGAGCGTGGCAGTCGCAAAACCCTTGGCCGTGGCCATAACATCGTAGCGGCCCGCCGGCACATTGTTCATACGATACTCGCCCGCCTCATTGGTCGGCTCTGTATGTTTCACACCGGTGTCTTTATTGGTGGCGGTGACCGTCGCCCCGATTACCGCGGCGCCCGCGGCGTCTGCCACCGTTCCGACGATGACACCGTCGGTGGCCTGCCCAAAGCTGAGCGTCGCAAACGCAAAAAGAAGCGCGAGTGGCGCGAACACACCCAAGACTGCCCGCAGGCATCGAGTGAACATCTGGAATCTCCTTTGGAATCGCGCAGGTGCACGCCTAGGGCCAGTAGCGGTTTTTCCGTTAAGTAGCTCTATTTACTGTGCGTTAAGACAAACTTAACCCCCACCGGAATTCCAGGATTGGTAGACGGTCACAACGGAAGGTCGGGTAAATCAGATCTTTTTCGGAGCACCACGTCCTGAAAGTGGTCTTTGCTCACAGTAATTCCTAGTTAACGTAGAGTTACACGAGATATGGAATATTGCATTTTTTTTCTACAGTTTTGTAAAGAAAAGATACTACAGTACTCCCATTACCGAACGAGGAGGGGCGGGAGAATGGGTGGGACCCCGATGCCGGCATCTTCCAGGACCGCGCCCAATTGCAGGAGTGTAGCTTCCTCAAACGGGGCCGCCACCAACTGCAACCCGATGGGCAACCCCTGACTGCTCAAACCGCAGGGCATCGAAAGCGCCGGCAGGCCAAGCACATTGAAGGCACGGACCAGCCTGGTGGCCACCGTCCGCACGTCCTGATCGCCCTCGCGAAGACGCACCAGTTCGTCTCCCAACCGGGGGGCGGTGTTGGGAGTTGTCGGCATTATCAGGCAGTCCACTTGCGACCACACCTTGGCAAATTCCACCTGCTGCCTTCGCCGCAGGCGTTGCGCGTTGACGTAGTCCACAGCCGGCAGGCAACGGCCTTGATCCAATAGGGTCAGCACATCCGAGCCGAAGCGCCCCCGATCGTCCGCATACGGTTCCAGCGTAGCCGCGGCTTCAGCCAATAAGATGATATATCCGACGGCGTTAATGGCCGCTATGTCCGGCAGCCGGACAGGTTTGACGTCCGCGCCCAGCGTTCCGGCGCGCGCGATGGCTCCGCGCACAGCCGATTCTACATCCGGATCCAGCCCATCGAAGAAGAAGTTCTCCGGGAAGCCGACCCGCAACCCCTGCAGCGAAATGCTGTCCTGGGGCGTGTAATCGATCACGTGATGCCGCGAAGAAGCGGGATCGCGCGGGTCGTAGCTGACGATCGCTTTAAAGACCGCCGCCGTATCCCGTACGTTCCGCGCCAGCACTCCCACGTGATCCAGGCTCGGTGCCAGGGGCAGCACTCCAAAGCGGCTAATCCGGCCGAAGGTCGGCTTGAACCCCACGATTCCGCAATACGACGCGGGAACCCGGACGGATCCACCAGTGTCCGTTCCCAGGGCGGCAAATACCAGATCGGCCGCCACCGCCGCGGCGGATCCACCGCTCGATCCACCGGGAATTCGCTCCGAGTCCCAGGGATTGCGCACGGCGCCAAAGTGGGGGTTATTCGAAGTGATCCCATAGGACAGCTCGTGCATGTTGAGTTTCCCCATCATCACGGCCCCTGCAGCTTCCAGGGCTTCGACCACCGTCGCATCCTCGGCGGGCACATAATCGATGACCTTCGATCCGCCAGTCGTCCGTACCCCTTTCATATCGAAGACATCCTTCACCGCCACCGGAATGCCGTGCAGCGGGCCGCGATCCACATTCTCTTTACGTTCCCGGTCCGCCTGAGCGGCGCGGTTCAAGGCGGTCTGCGGAAAAAGGGTGATGAAGGCGTGGAGCGCCGGGTTCATCAGGTCGATGCGGTTAATGGCCGATTTGGTGAGTTCCACCGAAGAGAGCTGGCGCTCCTGCAATGCCAGGGCGGCTTCGCGCAGCGTCACTCATCACCTTCCGGCCTGGCCCGAAAGGAAACCGCCGGCATCTGTGCCGGGGGAAGGGCCGCGGCCAAAGGGCGGAAGACCTCTTCCACCGCTCGCAAGCCGCCTACCACCCGGTCGAGTTCGCGACCTGTGGCCTCGATTCCGTGTACCTTCGCAATGGCTGCCCAGTCTCTGTGCGTGTGCATCTTATTGATCGACTTCTTTCCTTACGATATCGAATCTCCACCGGTTTACAACACAGAAACTTTGGTAGTACGGCGCGCGGCCCACTCGGCTCCCGCAAGCACGAGCAGCGACGCCACGAAGCTCCACAACAGAATCATGGCAGAATGCTCAAACACTCCATATTCCCGATGGAGCTTGTCACGCCATAAAGGGAACAGAAGGAGGTTGACATACTTAATTGCCTCCAGGCCCAACCCGACCAGAATGGCGACGGGCGCCACCTGAACCGGATCGATCTTCCGGTTGGGCAGCAGCCAATAGACCAAAAACAACGCCAGGATCGACAGCGGCAGCGCCGCCAGTTTGAAGATGAGAAGGCTGATCCAATTCTGGATGACGCCCGGCGAGCCGACGTTCAGCGCCGTCAACATGAGCGATAGCAGAGCCAATCCCCCGCATGCGAAAATCATGCCCAAGGCGACTAGCTGATTCCGCCAGTAGGGCCGGTTCTTGGTGACGCCCCAGGTCCGATTCAGCGCCACTTCGAGCGGTTCGAAGACCCCATTGGCGGTAAACAGCAACAGGAACATGGAAAGCAGCTGGATGCTGCCGCGCGAAGGAAGGTTGCGGCGGATGAAGGCCCCCAGATCGCCCGGCAGCGAATCGTCGAGCGCCAGGTAGATGGCCGCTTCCGCCGCGCGCCAGTGCAAGATGTTGCGGCAGAACGAGAGCATCACGATCACGAACGGATAAAACGACAGCAGCACGCTGGCGGCAATGGCCAGCGCATAAACGTGCGCCTCGGTCTCGAACAGATACCGGATGATCGGCAGGGAATGCGACCACCACATGCGCCTCTGCTCGGGTGGTGGTATGGGGATCAAGCTCAAAGGTAACTCACGCCAGTTGCAAGGCTTCGCGCAGACCGGGGTCATGGCGCACGCGCCAGATGCGGCTATCCAGGAAATAGTGGGTCAATCCGAACCCGCAGAAGAAACCGAATGCCAGGTCGGAAACGTTGCCGAGGTGGAAACCGGGAATGCGGTAGACCGCGCTGAAAACCAGGGCCACCGCGCCGTAAGCCAGCAAACTGTGGCCCACCGCTGCGGGGATGCGTCCATAGTGCGCACGCGCACCCGGAGCGGCGTAGCGGTTGCGGTTGTGGAACCAGATGATGGCGTGGTATTGCAGATTGTGCACGATGGTGACAGTGGGAGTGGCCGCCTGCCAGCTCAGGAATGCGAACGTCAGCCAGTGGAGCGGAATAATGGCCAGTAACAACAGGTGCTTGGGACGATTAAACGGCTCGCCCGCTGCCCACCGGACCACCTGCCGTGCCGCATAAACCAGAACCGTTGCAGCAATCACTACCCAGGCGGCGGTTTCGAAACGCGCCAGGGAAAACGGCAAGCCCAGTTCTTGCGGGTGGTGAATGAAGAAGCGATGGAACGGCGGGAAAACCAGCATCACGCCTAGAAAGATCCGATCGAGAATATTGTCCAGCCGCCGCAGATCGCGATTCTTCACTTTGTAGAGCACCATGAATCCATAGTGCTGCCGGATCACGTGGTAGTAGGCCCACACCGCCACCAGAAGGGCGAGATATCCCTTGCCGCCCGCCAACACCATGATCGGCCCCAGAGAGAAGAAGAAGATCAGGCTTCCATAGAGGAGCGCCCGATGGCGCATGCGCGCTTCTTTATCGAAGAAGGTGCGCGACGCCGTGCCGAAGATGTGGGTTCCATCGAAGCCCAGCGACCAGAACCACCACATAAACGACATCGGCACATGCAGCACCACGAACAGCAACAGGTAGAAATAGCCCGCGAAGCCGCTGCCGATGACCAGCGAGAGGTCGACACCGCGGCCGATGATCCACCGCGATTCGGTTGAGGTTGGAATGGGCTGTGCGATCGCCGCCACGCGAGATCATCATATCGTGCGGTGAGATAATATGTCATGCCACACCATCTCGCGCTTGCTCTCCAAGAAACCGTCGATCGGGAAGCCATCCATCTGCGGGCGCTAGCAGAACGCGACGCCTCAGTGAAGCCCTTGCCCCACGTCTGGTCCAAGAAGGAAGAGTTAGGCCATCTGATCGACTCGGCCGCCAACAACCACGTCCGCTTTGTGCGCGCCACGCTCGATTCGGAGTTTCATGGTCCCGGATACGAGCAGGATGGCTGGGTGAGCCTGCACGGCTACCACCAGATGCCGTGGGCGGAGATCGTCGACTTTTGGCAGCGCTATAACCATTTCCTCCTCGGACTAGTGGAACGGATTCCGGAAGACCGCTTACCAACGCGCTGCGTGGTAGGTGACAGCGTGCCGGTGACGCTGAAGTTCCTGATTGAGGACTACACGCTGCACATGCAGCATCACCTCGACCACATTCTGCAGCGGGAAAAGATCACCGAATATCCCGGGGCGGCGCTGGGAGTGTAGGCACCGGGTTACTGACCGCTCCCTTTGGTCACGGCTCTGTAAAGAGGCGCTACAGAGCCGTGACCAAAGGGAGCGGTATTCGGCGGCTAAAACAACTCGAAACACCCCTAGTGTTCCAACGTGAACTTCAGCTCGACCTGCGTATCCGATTCGACCGGCGAGCCGTTCAACACTGCGGGTTTGTAGGTCCACTGCTTCACGGCCGCCGCCGCAGCATTTTGCAACAGTGGTGGCCCCGAAACCGCCTTCGCCGACTTGATCCGGCCATCGGTACCTACGGTCGCCGCCACCACGACAGAGCCCTGTACCCGGGCTTGCCGCGCGGCCAGCGGGTAATCGGGGTTGGTTCGAGAGATCACCTGAGCCTGCTGGATGTGACCGCCAATCTTGGGTGCAACTGCTGTTGCCGGAGGCGCCGGGAGCACAGCAGGGGCCGACGGCGGAGCCATGTTGGCACCGGGCAGCACTACCGCGATCTGCTCGTTCTGGGCCAGTCCGGGTGCATCCGGCAGATCCGAAGGGCGCGCCGGGCGCAAACGTTGTGAGGGTGCCTCGGGGGTGAACGGTCTCACTACCGGTGCCGTCGTGCTGAGCTTGCTATCGGTATTCTCCGCGGTTTCCACCGTGGGGCTTTGGGGAACCGGCACGGGCGCGCTGGCGGCCGGCCGAATCGTCGCGGTGGCAGTTGCGGTCTTGTCTGGTACGGCCGGCGTATTGTCCGGCATCGGCGATGGCCGGGTGCGCAGAACCCGCACCGACTCGCTCTCCACTTTGCTCGAATCTTTTCCGGTGACCGAGAGTTGGAAGACGATGTCCGCCCCGGACGGCGTGTACACAATGCTGCCGTTCCGCAGTTGCGCCATATCCACGTTGACATTTTCGTGCTGATCGCCGTCGTTGATGGCGAGCTCCGCGCGCGCGGCATTCTTCACCATCTCCGAATCGCGGTTCCAGGTGAGCAAGAGTGCTCCGGCGGATCGTTCCACATGCAAGGCCAAAGCCGAGCGGTCGGCTCCTGGGGCGCCCGCGGGACGCCGCGACTTGTGCCCCAGCCCCGGATAGACGAGCATGCCGCTCAGCAACAGAAGCGCTACCGCGGCGCCGCCCGCCACCCACATCAGTTTGCCGCGACGAATCGTTCCCGTACTCGTGGGCTCCGATTCCGTCGCCTCGCTTTCATCCACCGCGGACTTTGCCACGGCGACCGGCTCTACTACCGCCGGCTTCGGCGCAGGGGGCGCCGTCTTCTCCGCCTTCTCCGTCTTCTCCACCTTTTCCGGCACAGCCGGCTTCGGTGCCGGCGACACCGCCGTTTTCTCGGGCATCACTGTTCTTTGCGTGGTTTGCGTGGGCAGTGGCGGCAAAGCGGCTCGGTCCGGCAGGGGCGTTCTTTGCGTGGCCAGAGGCTTTTCCGTTACCGACGTCCCGTGCAGCGAAGGCGCCTTTTCGTTGGATGCCTGCGGCGGTTCCACTACGGGCGGCTTCTCGGGTTCTGCGGACACGCGCTCCGGCGGCGCTTGCGAGATGGTGATCTCGCGCCGCGACGCAATCGGCACGATCTGGGCGCGCACCGTCGGTTTCGAGAGTGCAGGCTCCGGTTGAGGAGTGGGCGCCAGTCCTACCGTCAGGTCGCTGCTGGTAGTCGTTGTCGGTTCGCTGCCGGGACGTTCCAGCACCGAACGCCGGAACGCGAATTCCAGATAGGTCGAGTCACCGCGCACGCTTCCGTTTTCCCAGATGAAATAGCCCGCGGCGCTCGGCTTGCTCGCATAGGGCCGGATGAGCAGCGCCACCTGGTGCGGCTCGCGAAAATGCCCGCAGAAGAAGGCCACATCTTCGGCATCGAGGCTCAATCCCTTGCGCGTGTGGCTGCGGAAGAAACCGACCACGCGCTGTCCGCTGGCCGCGCTGCGCTGTTGCACCGCGCGATCGAAGCGTTCCACGTCGGCTTCCGAGAATCGATAGAGTGGGCCGCGGCTGTAGTCGCAGGGAATCAGTTCGTAGCTCTGGATGGAAACCCGCAGAGGGTTACCGGTCTGAAAGCTTCCCAGCAAGACGCCGCCGATCTCCGATCCGCGTGAATTGAGCGAGCGAAAATTCTCCACCACCTCGTGCTCCAGCCGGTCCACTAGTTCCAAGCCGATTTGCACCGCCACCGGCTTCCCGGCAACCTCCCAGACGTACGACGGGGATGAAGACAAAGACGAAGATGAAGTGGATGAATCGAATCGCTCTGCGCGGATGGCCGACTCGGGCATTAGCCCCCTCCCGCGGCCCTCTGAGTGGCCGCTATTTCACGGAAATTGTACCCGAAATGACAGGATATTTACCGCCAACTTTAGGTAGCATTTTCAAAAGAAATTAACATCCTTCGAAGCCGCCCGATAGTCCTGTAAACATTGGTAAACACCGGTTTCCTTACTTTGGTTAGCGAGTGGCTATTGCTGGCATTTATCGTTTGCAACGTGCTTGTAAATCTCTATAATGATGCGCGGGGATGAGCGTGAGAACTTGCCAGCTTTGTGGCAAACCGCTGGGCCGTATCCGCGTTGGCGCGGGCGATTTCTGCTCGCGCGAGCACCGCAACCAGTTCCGTTTGCGGCGTTCCATGGACCACCTGCTGGAAGCCAACAAGGTGGCCAGCCTCATGCGGCGGCGCGAGAATCCGAAGCAAATCCCGTTGGCGCAACTGCTGGTTTCGTCCGCCATGGAGCCGCGCGCGGGAGTGCAGAATGGATCGTTCCCCGCCGGTCAAGTCCAATTCGATTTCCGGCCCCTGCGCCCCGTGCTGATCGACATCAATCTTGCCGGCGCCGGCGGCTACGTGGCGCTGGCCAGACTGGGATCCGCCCCGGCCGCGCACCCTGTTGATGATCCGGCCGCACTGCCCTTCACCCAGCACCGCTCATCCCGCGCGGCCATCCCCAGCCGCCGGACGTCCCAATCGTCGGTGTGTCTGCCGCGCGCTTCCCTGGCGCCCATCCCCTGCCAGCTTCCCGGGCCCGGCATCGCATACCGCGAATGCGAAGCGGTTCTTCGTCTGACGCGCAAAGCGGTTTTCGAATTCAAGCAACTGCGAACCGAAGCACCTGGGTCCGCCTATGTCGAGAAGAAACGGCATCCCCGGCTCACGCCCCAATTGCTCGATATTCCGGCTCAGGAACTCGCATCCGCCGCGCCGCCGCCCGAACGCCGCAACCCAGCCATCCGACCGTTCCGCTGCGCATCGCGGACGCGCCCCGAGCTGCCCCTGGCGGGTTCGCTCAGCTACGATCTGCTGAGCATCGCCATTTTCTCCGATCCACGGTCCTGCGACGGTCCCCAGCCGGAGCAAGCCGCGCGCATTCGTCCGCTTCGCGTGCCGCCCCCCATCGACGCACGTCCGCCGCAGAACCCTCTGCCACTAGCCCCGGCCGGCGGCGACGCGACCGCGCAAGAGGCTCAGGTTTGCGAACCCGACTGGAAGACGGAGAGGCGCGCGCCCTCCCACCGGCTGCGGCCGACCGTTGCCAGCGCCACTGACTTTGCCACGCGGCCCCCTCTTCGATTCGCGGGAGTTTTTCAAGTTCAAGCCGCGGCTTACCAAGTGGCGGAAGTTCCGTTTGCGCCGCCGGACTCGGCCTTCGAGTACCGGCCGATCGCCTTGCACGGGACCCTGGCTGCATTCGTAGCCGAAGCCCCGCCACCCCCCGCGGCTCTCGAAGATGACTTCAACTCCGGTCTGAGCCGTTGGATCGGAGACACCGCCGCCTGGAAGCTGGATGTGGCCGGAGCCCGTCCCGGCGGATTGGCCCTGTTGGAACCGTCGCTCGGCTGGACCGACTACGATTTCGAGTTTCTCACGCGCATCGGCAAGCGAGGCGTGACCTTTGTCGTCCGCGCCACGGACATCCACAACTATCACCGCATCACCATTGCGCCGGCTGAGTCCGGCGGTTATGAGCTGCACTGCGCGGTGGTGATCGCCGGCAACGAACAGCCCGCCGATACGACGCCGGCCGGAAAACAGGCGCGCGCGGGTTCGGCGATCACGGTCAAAGCTCGCGTGCAGGGCACTGAGTTCACGATTTCGATCGACGGCGAGGTAGTCGCGCGCGGCACCGAGGAACGCCTCCCTGCGGGCGGCATCGGCTTCACATCCCTGCCGGGCGAACAGGCGCGGGTCTATTGGGCCCGCCTGACGCCATTGGCAGGTCTCATTTCAGAGGCGGCTCCTGGCCGCCCACGGAGCATTTCATGAGCACCCCAGCAACACCGGCGACGGCCGCGGACGCGAAAGAAAAAACCGGCACCACCGGCCATCTGGCGCGGGCCGTCGCTCTCCATCTCGCCGGCAAGCGGGAGGATGCCGTCAAACAACTGCAGAGCGCCGCGTCGTCCGGCAAGGCTCCCGCCGAAGTCTATCGCGCCATGGGTCACATCCAGTTCGAGCTGGAGGACTTCCCGCAGGCCGAAAAGAGCTATCGCGCACTGGTGCGCATGAAGCCGCAATACGCCATGGGCTGGTTCAACCTGGCGGTGTGCCTGGAACGCCTGGGGAACTGGGACCAGGCTCTGGAGGCGTTTCACAAAGCCTGCTCGCTCGAACCCGCGCACCTGGATGCGCACCTGGGACTGGCCATCGCCCATCTGCGGCTGGAAGATCCCAAGTCCGCTCTGTTCTCCTTCGAACGCTGCCTGGAGCTCTCCTCCGGACATGAAGACGCCCTCTTCGGCAAGGCCGTCGCCCTGCAAACCCTGGGTCATTCCGATGATGCCGCCGAGATTTTCCAGCGCCTTCTGGAATCCAATCCGGAGTCGGAGGAAGCTCTATCCAATCTGATTCTGATCGGCATGTCGAAAGAAGATTTCGACATGGTGCGCGAATACTCCGAGCGCCTGTTGGATATGCGGCCGGACTCCACGGTCGCGCTGGAAGGGCTGGCCGCCTGGTCCGCCGCTGCGCGCGAGCACGCTCTCACCGCCAAGTTCTGCACGCTGCTGGTCGCCGCCGTTCCCGGGCATTTCGAGGGCTGGTTCAATCTGGGGCTGGCTCACCAGAAAGTGGGCCGCCGCGAGCAGGCCGCCGAAGCCTACGAAGAAGCCATCAAGCTGCGGCCACAATCTTCGGAAGCCTTCACCAACCTGGGAATCGTTCGCGAACAGTTAGGCGACCTGGCCGGGGCCCGCAAGGCGTACGAAAAAGCCATGCAGGCCGGCTCTGAATCGGTGGCGCCGCTGTGGAACATGGGGCTGTTGCTGGAACACTCCGGGCAATTGGAAGACGCCGAGAAGTGGTACAAGCAGGTGCTCGAGCGCGCGCCCAAAGAAGAGGAGGCGCGCTTCCGCCTCGGCTATCTGCGCTTGCAACGGGAGGACTACCGCGGGGCCATCGAGGCTTTCGAAGGCTGCCTCAAGCATCGGCCGCAGTGGCCCGAAGCGCAAGCCAACCTGGCACTGGCTTACGGCGGGCTGGGGGAACGCGAGAACGCCGAGCGGCTTTACGAAAAAATGTTGGACACCGACCCCAAGTCCCTGGACGCCTTGCGCGGACTGGCGGCTCTGGCGGTGCAATCGTCGGACTACGATGCCGCGCTCGAACACCACGTGCGGCTGATCGATCTTGGCGACAAGTCTCCCGAAGTGTTATACAACGCGGGGCTGATGTACGAGAAGGCCGGTCAACTGGAAAAAGCCGTCGAGCTGTATCGCGAGGCGCTCGCGCAACATCCCGAAATGCCGGAAGCGTTGCTGAACCTGGGGCGGATTCTGGAGTCTACGGGCAAGGCCGAAGAAGCCCGCACCTGCTGGAGCAAGGCCCTGGAAGTGGAGCCGGCTCTGGCGCAAGGATACTTCGGACCGGCGATCGATTAAACCGGCAAACCGCTCCCTTTGGTCGCGGCTCAGACCCACCGGCGGCGAAGACCGCCGGCGTTACGTAGGGCTGGCGATCTTGTCGCCGGTGCTGTTTTTCAGAGCCGTGACCGTAGGGAGCGGTGCCTTACTGGTAGACCTGCTTAGCGCCTCGGACAAACGCCTGCACGATGTCCGCGCACCGCTCGATCCCGTCCGGCCGGCGGTCATCCGGATCCCGGAGGGTGGCGTCCAGGCCTTCCCCGCATTGACGGCATTGGCGAGCGTCCGAGGTGATGCCCACCACTCGCAGCTTCGACCGCCGCCGCCGCAACTCCCGAACGAATGCGCACACGCCGGGGCAACTGCAATTGATCAGCAACACGCTTAGATCCGGCTGCAGGTTCGTGAGCAAAGCTTCCGCCTCGGCGACCGAGCAGCAAGGAATGGCGGCGATATTGCGTTTCCGCAATGCCTGGGAGAGCGCGAACATGAATCCCAATTCGCGATCAAGCACAAGGACGCTGGCAGTGGCGACCGGGCTTGCCGTAAGCAAAGTGTTCACAGTTTCGTAAAGGATCATTTCATGACACCTCTCCGCTGTCAAGAAATTTCGCGGGTTGTTACGATTCGGATGCCTCGATGAGATATTCTTCGAGTCCCAGTCCTACTACGCGAATCGAATCTGGCCGCACTTCCAGCGCACTCACGGGCGGGATTAGCATTTCCGGAAACGAGAAATGATTGAGAACGGTCTCGACTGGAATCGTGCCGATGACTTTTGCAACTTTCTTACCACTATGGTCCGCCCAGTCGTACTGGAGCTTTAGGCCTTGACTCAGCAAGAACTCCAACAGCAGGCGAGCAGCTTCGAAGCCGGCGCGCTGGGGTTGGTCGCCGTGCAGGCGGAGCCAATCCGTGATCACGCGGTACGTAAATCCCCATAATGGGACCCCATTCAGCTCAATTGCGGGGAAGGCCATTTCCGGCGGCAAGCGGGGCACGGACGTGAGGCGATGGCGCGCGGGATCGCGCAACAGCGATAGCGGAACCCAGACCGCTTCCGCCACCTCCTCCGGATCCACCACCGTGGGCAATTCGGAATCCGCGCGAAATAGAAACGGCGCGACGGTGAGAACGTGCCGCATGCGGCGCCCGGCGCTCAGAGGCGGTAAGGCAGCCTCCAGGTGGTCGCGATCCAAGTGGATGCCGCACTCCTCCTCCAGTTCCCTGAGGGCCGTGTGCGCCAGGTCCTCATCTCCGGGCTCGCATCTCCCGCCGGGAAACGACCAGTGACCCGACCAGGGATCGCTCTCGCGCTCACTACGGCGGATGAGCAGCACCGATTCTTCGATTCCGTGCGCGTGCACAATTGCCACTGCCGCCTCCGGCTGTGCCATTTCTCTATGATGCAGTACCGGGCCGCGCAAAAACAAAAAGCCGGGGAAAGGCGCTGTGGCGTCGCGCCTTTCCCCGGCGGAAGGCCTAACCGCCGGGCCAGGCTCAGGTGTAGTGCGCTCGGTTCAATTTCGCAAAGCGCGCTTTTTTGGGAGGAACATCGTCTAAAGAGAAGACCGAGTTCGTCGGGCACACGGAGTCACATGCCCCACAATCGATGCAGGCCGCCGGGTCGACAAAAAGCTGGGGAGCTTCCTTGAATACCGGCTCGTCTTTCGTGGGGTGGATGCAGTCTGCCGGACAAACCGCGACGCACAACCGGTCTTTGGTGCAGGTATCGGTAATCACGCGTGCCACATCCCACCTCTTGCAATTCCGCGGCCAGCAGCTAAACCAAGAAAGGAAGTGGTAAAAATCAACAATAGGATTGGGTGGGGTGGGGAATTCTGCGCAATTTGGCGCAAGCTACACTAGGCACTGATGAAGATCGAGACTCGGGCCGTCCACGCGGGACGCCACATCGACCCCGCTACGGGTGCGGTGACTCCGCCCATTCACCTCTCCACCACGTTTGAGCGCAGCCCGGAAGGCGGCTACCCGCGAGGCTTCAGCTACTCCCGCGATGGCAATCCCAACCGCCTCATGCTGGAGCAATGCCTGGCCGATCTGGAGGGCGGCAAAGAGGCGCTGGTGTTTTCCTCGGGACTCGCCGTGGCCACTGCGGTGATCCAGGGCCTGGAACCTGGCGACCACATTCTGGCGCCGGACGATGTCTACTGGGCCCTCCGCCAAGTCATCGGAGGCCTGTTCGGCAAATGGGGGCTGGAAACTACGTATGTCGATATGACTTCGATCGATGCCGTGCGCACCGCGCGCCGTCCCAACACGCGCCTCATCTGGCTCGAAACGCCGTCGAACCCGCTCATGAAGATCACGGACCTGGCCGCGATCGGAGAGATGGCGCGCCAGACCAAGGCCGTCACGGTTTGCGACGGCACCTTCGCCACGCCTATTCTGCAGCGCCCGCTCGATTGCGGCATCGACATGGTGACTCACTCAACCACGAAATACATTAGCGGACATAGCGACGTGGTGGGCGGCGTGCTCGTCACCCGCCACGACAATTACCTGTTCGAACGCTGCCGCCGCGCGCAGACGTTTGGCGGCTCGGTGCCCTCGCCATTCGACTGCTGGCTCACACTGCGCGGCATTGAGACGCTGCCCTACCGCATGCGCGCGCATTCGGAAAACGCGCTCGCTATCGCGCAATTCCTGAAGGCCCACGCGCGAGTGGAAGCCGTGCACTACCCCGGATTGCCGGAGCACCCGGGCCACGAAATTGCGCTGCGCCAGATGAGTGCTTTCAGCGGCATGCTGTCTTTCCAGGTGCGCGGCGATCGCGAGACGGCCATGGCGGTAGCCGCGCGCTGCCGTCTGTTTATACGCGCCACCAGCCTGGGAGGGCCGCACAGTTTCATTGAGCACCGCGCTTCCATCGAAGGACCGTATACGCGCACGCCGCAGAATCTGCTGCGCGTGTCGATCGGCCTGGAGCACCCCGACGACTTGATGGCGGACCTGGAACAGGCGCTGGCGGCAGCCGGCTAGCAACAACCCAAGTCTGTTCTTGGGTAGCGGTCGACTTCCGATTTGGCGACCGTCAATGTGGATTGTCGATTGGGAGTCGCAGCCATGCCCCGCATTCTGAGAAGGATTATTGCGACGCGTCGGTCGCGGTCAAACTCCGCGCGGCGAACGTAATTCGCTGCGCATTTTGAGACAGAGTCATGCGACGTTCAAGCCCCCTGTTTACGCGCCTATTGGGTTGTCTCAAAACTTACCCTTTGAGATTCGCCACAGTCCGACACGAAGCGGTTCGACTAGGTCTGTTATTCTTGGCTCCGGGCGTCATCCGAATGTCAACGGATCGGTGACAGGCGCGATGGAAACCCAAGGAGGAGCACAATTGACACGCGAGGAAAAGGTTGCAGTGGTCGAAGCGTATCTGAAGGGGCTGGTCAGCAAAGATATCTCCAAGGTACCCTTTGCGACCGATATCACCTTTGAGGGGCCGCGTGTTCCCCCACTAGCCGGGCGAGAGGTCGTAGTTGGATTTCTGAAGATGATTCTTCCGGCAATTAAAGATATCCAAATTAAGCAGCACATTGTCGAAGGAGACTACGTCGCCTCTGTTTTTGACATGGAGACGACCGATGGAATAGATCGCGTCTTCGATCGCATACGTTTGCTCGATGGTGAAGTGAAGGAAATTCACTCGTTCTACTATCCCCGTCCACTACAAACAAACGGCTAGCGAAAAAACGCCGCGACGCATGTTCGAAAGCGGCCGTGTACCAGTCTCAAAACTTACCCTTTGTGAAACAGCATCTCGCGCTTCACTTGGCCGCAAAACGCCCAACGATGAATTTTAGTCAGGCGGGTCCGGGATCGACAGCTTGCGGCAGATCCTCCTAGCCAGTAAATTGGCAATTTCGGCGTGACGAGGAACGGCTTCTGCGTGACCGGTCTGCGGATTCTCCCAGAGAGTGTGCTCTTTGCCTTCGCGCCGTAACACGCAGCCGGCGGCGAAGGTGTCGGAGCAAATCCTTCCCGCTTCATCCGACGACCAGAGGTTCCTGCTTTGCGTCGGGTGGCAGAGCGCGCAGGGCCTCTTCTCGCCTGTGTTCAAGAATCAGGGAAATCGCTGCCCGGAGGTTTTGCAGACATTCTTCTTGCGTTATGCCCTGACCATTGGCACCCGGCACCTCGGCGCAATATGCGACAAACCAAGGATCGTCTCGCTCAATAATCGCCGTGAACTCATTGCGCATGCGCTTATTCTACCGTGATGGTGAAGCACTTTGACGTCTAACGCCCTAGCCCCGGAATTGCTGTGGCTCAGAGCCAAGGTAGCGATCGTCGCGATGCTCCGTCGGTCGTGGCGTTCGTGCTTCTCCAGTTCTTCGAACACCATCCGCGAGTACGAAAACGGCCAGCCGTGGCCGTTTACGTTTGTAACCTGCTGACCCCACTGATGCTTTTTGCAAGAACGGCCACGGCTGGCGCTTTTGCCTTCCAGGATCGCCGGACCGGCGACCCCAAGTGCTACCCCCTCCTTTGACACCGGTTTGCCTGGCTCGGTACACTCTTGAGCGACTGGGTTTTTCGCGAAAAGCGGGTGTAAGGAGCGGACCAATGAGGGATGCCACGTCGTACGCATGCCGGAAACTGGGAATGGGAGTGCTGGCCTGCAGCGCTTTCCTGATGCTGTCAGGCTCATCGATCGCCGCGGATTTGGTGAACGCGGCTGGCATGCCATTGCCCGACAAGCCGCCGACATTTACTAAAGATATCGCCCCAATTCTGCAGGCGAAGTGCCAGGAGTGCCATCGCACCGGATCCATGGCGCCGATGTCGCTGGTCACCTACGAAGAAACCCGGCCCTGGGCGAAAGCCATTCGCCAGCGTGTGATCGCGCGGCAAATGCCTCCCTGGCATATCGACCCCACGGTGGGCGTCCAGAAATTCAAGAACGACATGTCGCTCAGCGACGACCAGATCAAGACCATCGCGCGCTGGGTGGATGCCGGAGCGCCCGCGGGAGATCCCAAAGACATGCCGGCTGCCAGGCAATGGGGGGCCGAGAACGATTGGAAAGCCGCCAAAGAGCTAGGCCAGCCGGATCTCGTCATCAAGTCTGAGCCTTACACCATGGCCGCCCACCACCAGGATGTCTGGTGGAGGCCGCAGTCGGATATAGGGATCAAGGAAGCGCGCTGGGTGCGGGCAGTCGAGATGCGCCCGGGAACCCTGGCCGGCCGCCGAATCACGCATCACGCGGTTGCCTACCTGGTGCAGGACGATCCGGACAGCATCCTCTCGGGCTCCGATCCGGATCTTAGAGGACGCGCGTCGCTGATGGAATGGGCCATCGGCAAGGGCTACGACCTGTATCGGCCGAACACCGGCAAGCTGCTGCTGCCCGGTTCGAAGATTTCCTGGGACGTTCATATCCACGCCGTCGGGGAAGAGATTCGCGACAATGTGGAACTGGGCGTGTGGTTCTATCCCAAAGGCCAGGAACCCAAGTACCGAACCTACTTGACCGGATTCCAAGCTCTTAAAGGCCGGGATCGGAACCGTATTGTCGACATCGCTCCCAATTCCATTTCGGAATCCCAGAATTTCACCGTTCTGAAACAGCCGGCCATCCTGGAGAACTTCCAACCGCACATGCATCTGCGCGGCAAGGCCATGGCGGTGGATGCGATTCTGCCGGATGGGACCATGCAAGCGATCAGCTACGTCGGCAAGTTCAATTTCAACTGGATGACGAATTACATTTACGCAGACGACGCCGCGCCAGTGCTTCCCAAGGGGACCATCATCCGGGTCACGGCCTGGCACGATAATACGCGAGCCAATCCCAACAATCCCGACCCCGACCAGTGGGTTGGATTTGGCGATCGCACGGTGGATGAGATGGCGCACGCGTGGATGAACGTGACCTACATCAGCGACGAGGATTACAACGCCTGGGTGGCACAACACAAGAAGCAGCTGTCCGCGAATCTGAATCGGTAGACGGCCGATGAGAATCGCCGGGCGCAGCAGCCTGATCGCAATCATCACGGTAGTGTCGGCTTGGGGGCAAGCGCTGCCCCTGGAGCCTTCGCACGAATCCGGTTCCAGCATCACGGGCGCATTCGAAGGATGGTTTCAGAACCCGGACGGAAGTTACGGGCTTCTGCTGGGCTATTTCAACCGGAACCTGCGGCAGGAGCTGGATATTCCGATTGGCCCGGAAAACCGGATTGAGCCCGACGGGCCGGACCACGGACAGCCCACCCACTTCCTGGTCGGCCGGCAGTGGGGCATGTTTGTGATTAAAGTGCCCAAAGATTTCGGAGACAAGAAGTTCACCTGGACGATTGTCGCGAACGGCCAGACCACCACCATCCCGGCCAGCCTGAAACCGGACTACGAGATTTCGCCCTTTCAAGAAGCGGCCGTGGGCAATACGCCGCCAGTTATTCGCTTCGATGAGCATGGTCCCGACGCACAAGGTCCGCGTCCGGTGACGGCGGAGCGCAGCGTGAAGGTGGGAATTCCTCTAGCGCTGACGGTGTGGGCAAGCGACGATGCCAAGCTGACCTCATCCTCGGGCGCACCGTCCAAGACCCTCGACCTCAATACTCCCGTGACGTTGCGGTGGAGCAAGTACCGCGGGCCCGGTAACGTGACCTTCGCCAATGGCCGGCCGGCAGTTGAGAAGTCTGAACGCAAGGAGGCCGGTGCGCCGCCTTTCAGCGGGAAAGCGACTACCACGGCGACCTTCAGCGAGCCCGGCCTGTATGTCCTGCACGTTATCGCCAACGACTACTCCGGCGACGGCGGCGGCGGCTTTCAATGCTGCTGGACGACCGGGCAGGTGCAGGTGTCGGTGCAGCCGTAGCGGTTTCTCACTTGCTACCGGTAAGAAGATCCCGTTTCGCGCCGGTGGCCCTTCCTTATCTTGTACCAAGGTGGCAGGACGATCTTGCTAGGCTGTATCACAGCTTTGGCTGTGTCCGTCACAGTTGCTTTCTTCCGCAGTCGTGGCATCGTGAAGATGACGCAGCCGACCATCCCTACTCTTGGGTACACGGAGCCACCGAATGTGCTACCAAACATATCTCTAAACACCCTTCTGTTCGCAACGCCCAAAAGATGGCCAAGCACGCGTGTTGTCGGTGGCGGCGTTGTTGAAGACATGTATGTTGGAATCTCTCTGAACGGGACGCCGCAGAGCTTCCTCGTTTGGTATCGCGGCAACGAACGTAGCGGTTTGTTTATCAGTGAAACCGATGTCGCGGAAAAGCACCTGACCAAGGCCGCTCTTTGATCCGATAACGCTGACAATCTCGAAGGAGGCGGCGCTAGAGATGGCAACCATGCCGACTAGCGTCAGCGTCCCTCAAGGCGTCAGCTTGGATTCGTTTGGGAGCCAGAGCTGGCGGAGTATTTGCCGCCTGTGCGGGAGCCGGCACCCTCGACTTTCCCAAAGGCTCTTAGCCCCGACATGTGGGACCGCTCGCTTTAAGCTGGAGGCTGAAGTCCGAACGGAGGCACCCTTTCAGTGGGAAGGCGACCACCACGGCGACGTTCAGCGAGCCCAGCCTGTATGCCCTGCACATCATTGCCAACGATTACTCCGGGGACGACGACGGCGGCGGCTTCCAGTGCTGCTGGACGACTGGGCAGGTTCAAGTTTCTGTGCAGCCGCAGCGATTCTTAATTGCGACAAGGATACCCCTTTGACTTCGGCCGCGCTTTCTGGTCTACTCTGACTAGAAGTATTTGCTTGCATTTGATCCGCCTTATATCGCATTACGCACCGCCGCTTCTCCCGGACCATCCGGTCCTAGCCATCTGTACCTCGGTCTCTAACGCTTAAACAACAAATGTATCCTGGCAGAAATTTTCCTCCTCGCAGGCAGAATCGCAGAGAGAACGTGAACGAGTCCATACGTGCACGTGAAGTCCGCGCCGTGTTCCCCGACGGAACTAACGAAGTGATGCCTACGGCCGCAGCCTTGCGCCGAGCGCAGGAACTGGGCCTCGACCTGGTTTTGATCGCTCCTACCGCCGTGCCGCCCGTAGCCAAGGCCGTGGACTTCGGTCACTACCAGTACGAGCAAAAGAAGAAACAGCACGACGCCAAAAAGAAGCAGCACGTGGTATTGGTTAAGGAAATCAAGTTCCGTCCCAATACCGACGACCACGATTACGACTTCAAGAAAAACCATGCCATCCGGTTCCTGCAGGAAGGCAACCGCGTAAAGGCCGTGGTCCAGTTCCGCGGGCGGGAAATCGCGCACGCCGATCTGGGCAAGAAACTTCTCATGCGCTTTGCCGAGGACTTGGTGGCGTACGGAACCGCGGAATCGATGCCGCGCATGGAGGGGCGCAACGCGCACATCCTCCTTAGCCCCACCAAGGCAGCCGCCAAGCCGGCCCCCGGGGAAAAACCCCCAGCGCCCCGCCCGTCGCAAGCCCCTTCATCTCCGCAAACTCCCCCTTCTCAGGCCTAAGGTCGGTAAATGGTACGGTCCTAACTGGCATTACTATAGGTGCGCCGGTAGTGCGTGCTACTATGCGGGCAGTCCAGGCAAATCAATATGTATAACGCATTCTTCGGTTTCAATCAGAACCCCTTCAACATGAGCCCGGACCCTTCGTTCCTGTTCCGAAGCCCGCAGCACGAAGAGGCCTTGGCCAACCTGATTTACGGCGTGCAGAGCCGTAAGGGGTTCATCGTCATCACGGGGGAAGTGGGGACGGGGAAGAGCACCATGCTCGAGTGCCTGCGCGATTTCCTGAATGCGCAGCAGATCGCATTCGGTTCCCTGGTGAACTCCCGGCTTACTGTCGACCAGTTTTTCGAGCTCGTATCCCATGACTTCGATCTGCGCTGCGATCATCGGTCGAAAGTGGACGTCCTGCTGGCCTTGAACAGCATGTTGATTGAGCGGGCCAATCACGGCCGTACTACGGCCCTGATCGTGGACGAGGCTCATAACCTGGATTGGGAAGTATTGGAGGAGATCCGCCTGCTCGGCAACATGGAGAATCGCCGCGGCAAGCTGCTGCAGATCGTGCTCGCGGGACAACAGGAGTTAGATCGTAAGCTGGAGGCGCCGGAATACCGTCAATTGAAGCAACGCATCGCGCTGCGTTGCGCCCTGCAAGGTTTCAGCCCCGAAGAGACCATTACCTACATCAATTCACGCATGAGCCGGGCCGGTTTGGCGGATCAGCAGATCATCCCGCCCAACATCCTGGAAGAGATCCACTTTCGTTCTCAGGGCATCCCCCGCCTGATCAACGCCATTTGCGACAACCTGTTGTTGACCGCTTTCGCGCTGGAAGCCCACGGTATCAGCCTGGAAATGCTGGACGAAGTCACCGCCGACATGCGACTGGACTACCCTGGCCCGCACCCATTCCGTCCGGAAACTTCTTTCCCAGAACATAGTGTCCGTAGAAGCCGGGTTACCTAGACCGTTCTAGTTCTGGTATTAGGTACTTACCCAGTTCGACCACAGCGAAATACACTCTAAAAGTACTAGTGTGCCCCCTATAGTTGGGAGTTCTAAGTCATCCGATTAGCAATACATTACGGATTGTACCCGAATTCAAACTCGTTCGGCGCAAGGAGCTATTTCGATGAGACGACTCTTCCAGATCCAGCTGGCAAGCGCGGCAACCGTTCTGTTGTTGGCGCTCGCGTGTTCCAGGAACTTTACACCGTCTGTGGCGCATGGCCCGACCATGCCACCCCCGCCATGGGAAGAAATCCGCGTGGCGCACGGCCCGACTATGCCGCCCCCGCCATGGGAAGAAATCCGCGTGGCGCACGGTCCAACCATGCCGCCTCCACCATGGGAAGAAGTGCGCGTAACAGCGTAATGCCGTAGCGACCGGCGCGCTGCCAGCCTAGAATGTGAGTTGGCATGCGCGCGGTGATGCAGTATGCATTCTGGCTGATTGGGCTCCCACTGGAGCTGCTCATTATTGCCGCGCTCGTTCGCGGGCCCTACCGCCGGTTTCCGTTCGTCTTCATCTACACGGTTGCGCTGTTCCTGGCGACCGTGGTCGAGATGCCCGTGTACACGGCGTACTTTACGGGCGTCCGGCTCTCGCATAGCCGCGCCTTTTACTACTGGATCGATGAAGGCATTCTCCAGGCACTGATCTATGCGATGGTCATCAGCCTGATCTACGGGGCGACAGCGGAAATCCGTTCCCGCACTGCGGTTCGCGCCGCCCTGACCGCCGCCGCCGCAGTGTTCGCCGGCGGATCCTTTCTCATCCACTACAATCCTCACGAGGTCGTCGGGATGTGGATGACGCTTTGGACCCGCGATCTGAATTTCACATCCGCCATACTCGATCTGGCGTTGTGGGCCATGCTTCTCGGTTCGCGGAAGAGGGAAACGCGGCTGCTGCTGTTGAGCGGGGGCCTGGGGATTCAATTCACGGGCGAAGCCATCGGACAGTCCGTGCGGGAGTGGCTTCCATGGGCGTTCTCGCCGGGAGACGTAATCATCTCGGCGGCGAGTTTAGCTTGTTTGTGGATTTGGTGGCAGGCCTTGCGGACTGTGCCGGCGGCCGACCCGGCTTCGCTTAACGCTCGTCGGCCGTTGGGGTAAAATGCCGAACCCCCACTCCCTTACGGTCGCGGTTCGGTAAACGCTGAGCCGCGACCCTAAAGGAGCGGGGGTTCCGTTCCGAACTCCGCTCTCAGTTATTATCGGTTGGCACTTGCGGGGGTAATGCTCGCCGGGGAGGATGTGTCGGTCCGGCTGGCCGAGGTGTCGCCCTGGTTTCCATTCAACGAGGCCGTAACCTGGTCGGCGCTGAAGATCTTCACTTCCACGCGGCGGTTCTTGGCGCGAGCGGCGCGGTTGTGCCCTTCGTCAACCGGCTTCTCTTCGCCCAAACCGATCATGTGAATGCGGTAGATCGGAATGTCGTGCTTGGCTACCAGATATTCCACCACAGCGTCGGCACGGTGCTTGCTCAACTCTTCGTTGTATACCTTCGTACCGGTGCTGTCGGTGTAACCTTCGACGGCGATGAAGAAGCGCTTGGCGGGCTTGGCTTCATCGGCTAGTTTATCCAGATCCTGCTTGGCGTCGTCCGACAGCTTGTATTGGTTGAATTTGAACGGCACCGAAGCTGACGTCTGGAGTTTATAGTCGTCAAGGTTAGCAACCACGGTCCGCAGGCCATCGAGCCCACGATTCGCCGTGTCAGCGCTCTGAGCAGCCTGGTTGGCCTTGCTCATCGCCTCGCCGGCATGCTGGTCGGCGGAAAGCGCATGCTGATCGGCCGTGGAAGCCCGCTCTTGGGCAGCACTGATGCCGCTCTGCGCCTTATCGTCAACCTGCTTTATGTTGCTGGTAAGCGTGGTGCGAGTGTCTTCAATTGATTGACCGTTGCGGTTGGTTTGCTCTCCCACCTGGTCGACTTTCGCCTGAATCGGTGCAGCTGTGTTCTGCACGTACTTCTTAGTTGCGCAGCCACCGGCGAGCAAAGCGCCCGTCACGATACATGTCGTCGCGAGAAATGCTGTCCCTGTCATAGTCCAAAACCTCGCTTCAGCTATAGCAATCCAGAAGCCGTTCTCGATAAGCTCTGCAATTTCAAGGGAGAACACCTGGATTGAGGCATCCCTTACAAGGCCTAATGTAAGGTTTACCGCTGTTGTCGTGGTTCGCTACGGACGTTTTTCCCTAGCTAGCCGGTCTTTTGGCCGCTTGGCAGCAGGGCGAAGCTGCTTGCCGTCCCCACGGGTGTAGCCGGGCAGATCCCAAGCGAGGGTCTCATAGATCTCGTCTTCGGGGTCCGCGTCCCACAACCAAAATTTGCGCATGATCATATGAACCTTCCAGATAACTGCGGGGGGCCTACTAATAGTGTACCAATTTCGAGAGCCGGCCTGACGGAGGGCTCCGGCCAGATGGTACCGGCTCTGGTGGCGGCGCGCGGACTCGAACCGCGGACCTAGGGATTATGAGACCCTCGCTCTAGCCAGCTGAGCTACGCCGCCTTCCGGATATCCAAAGTTTATCAGACCGACTTGTGGAAAAGCGTTCCCCGGGCGGCCCGGATCTCCCGGTGCCGCCGCCGTTCGATCATCGGCGCCTTAAGTTGGGTTCAAGCGCTTTTTCCTCAGTGCTTTACCGAAAGTGCTGCGACCTGGGTCAATTCGTTGTAAGTGATGAAAATCACAACGTTTGACCCTTGTCACCGAGGTGTTTTCCCACAGTCTTTTCCACAATTTAGTGGACTATTCGGCTAGGTTCAGGCGGTGCCGAAGCGACTCCGGTATCTCGGCAATCACTTCGCAAAAATCGCCCCCATAGTGCACATTCAGCACTCGCCCCATGGCATACAGCAACGCCATGGTTGCACCATCCCCCAAAGGCAGCCGCAGAGTTGTCTTGACCACCGGGTCAAGCGGCAGGCATTCATCGATGGTGGCCAAGAGCTGGTCTATCCCGGCGCCTGTGAGCCCCGAGACTGCTATCGCTCGCAACTCGGCGTGCTCTCCGCTGGCGCCCAGCAATCTTCGCCGCAGCGCTTCGAAATCGTCGGCACTCCCGGCCAGGCGGTCGATTTTATTCATCACCAGCAACTGCGGAATCTCCGCGGCGCCGATCTCCGCCAGCACTTTGTGGACATGCGCGGTGTGCTCCGCCGCGGACGGCGAGGAAGCATCCACCACATGCAGGACCATGGCCGACTCCTTCACTTCTTCCAGCGTGGCGCGGAACGCCTTCACCAGCGTAGTGGGCAGATTGCGGATGAAGCCGACCGTATCGCTCACCAGCGCTCGCCTGTGCGAAGGCAGCACCAGAGGACGCACGGTGGGATCGAGCGTGGCGAACATCCGCGCGTCGGCCAGAACTCCGGAATGCGTCAGGCGGTTGAATAAGGTCGATTTTCCGGCGTTGGTATATCCGGCCATGGCCAGGGTCGCGAGCGGTACGGCATTGCGGCGGCGGCGGTGCAGGGCGCGTCCTGCCCGCACGCCCTCCAGGTCTTCTTCGATTTTCTTGATGCGCCGGGCGATCCGGCGGCGGTCGGTCTCCAGTTGCGTTTCGCCGGGACCGCGGGTGCCGATCCCGCCACCCAGTCGCGACATTTCCACACCACGGCCGCTGAGCCGCGGCAACAGATAGTTGAGTTGGGCCAGCTCCACTTGCAGGCGGCCCTCACGGGTCCGGGCGCGCGAGGCGAAGATGTCGAGGATGAGTTGGGTGCGGTCGATAACCTTGGAACCGATGGCCTTTTCCAGGTTTCGCTGCTGGGTAGGTGTCAGATCGTGGTCGAAGATGACGGCGTCCGCCCTACCGGAATGGACCGCCGCGGCGATTTCTTCTACTTTCCCGCGGCCGACGAGCGTCGCCGCTTCGGGAGCCGAGCGCGATTGCACCAGGCGATCGACGATCTCCGCCCTCGCACTGGCAGCGAGTTCGGCTAGCTCATCGAGCGATTCGGCAGCGCGGTCGCCACTCGTCCGGCGCGGACTCCCGCGCGTTTTCCATTCCAGCCCGACCAGGATTACCCGTTCTCGGACGGCGCTCGAAGGCGGCGTGTGCTAACCCTCCGAGGAGTTCTCGTGCACCGGTGTTCCCGGAGCGCCGGCCATGGCGGTCGGTTGGGCGGCCATCTGGGAACTGGCGGCGTAGGAGTGCGCCACCTTCTGGGTCACGACCGTGGAAATGGCGTGCTTAAAGATCAGCTGTTCCTGGTTATTGGTTTCCAACACCAGGGAGTATTTATCGAAGCTCTTGATGCGGCCCGAGAGTTTTACTCCGCTCATGAGGTAAATGGTGAGGACAATTTTGTCCTTTCGTGCATTGTTTAAGAAGCTATCTTGAATATTTTGCGCCGGTTTTTCCATTCAGTCCCCCAAACCCTTTCGGGAAAGCACAGCAGTGTACAAACGGCGATAGTATTGTACAACTATTCACGGCTGTAAAAGGGGGCGATGTGACCTGGGCGCGGTTCAGGGCGCGGGGCTTGCGCTGCCCTTAATCTGCCCTGCAAGTCCTGTTACCCTACCGAGTGCTAAGGGCCTGTGCGAGCTGGTGCGAGAAATCTTGCCTTAGTACCGAAGGCACTTGCCTCGCTCAGGCGCGAATCTTAGACTAGCAAACATGACTGCGTCGGCTGAATGTCTATCGGTCGTCATCCCCGCCTATAACGAAGAATCGACCTTACTCACTGTGGTTCAACGAGTTCTGGCGATTCCTAACCTCCATGAAGTGGTGATCGTAGACGATTGTTCTAACGATAGAACAGGTACCATCGCCGAAGAATTGAGTAATCTCTATCCGAAAGTAAAAGCTGTGCGCCGCAAGGTCAACGGTGGCAAGACCGAAGCCCTGAAGACAGGGTTTGCACTCACGACCGGCGATATCGTGATCGTCCAGGACGCCGATCTTGAATATGATCCTGCCGAGATAGCCGGAGTGATTGCGCCCATCCTGGCAGGTGAAGCCGACGTTGCTTATGGATCCCGTTTCCTGGTCCGCAAGGCAACCCGGGTATTATATTTCTATCACTACCTGGCCAACAAAGCGCTCACTTTCCTTTCGAATCTCTTCACCAATATCAATCTCACCGACGTGGAGACAGGCTATAAGGCCTTCCGCGGCGAAATCATCCGTAACATGACGATCACGAGCTCGGGCTTCGGCTTCGAAATCGAAGTGACCGCCAAAGTCGCCAAGCTCCGCTGCGCGATTTACGAGGTGCCCATTTCCTATCACGGCCGCACTTACGAAGAAGGCAAAAAGATTGGCTTCACGGACGGCGTCGCAGCCGGCTGGTACATCTTGAAATTCAACGTGCTATGCAGCTTGGAGAACTCCTTCCGGGTTCTTCCCGCACCCCGCGCGTGGCCATTATCGAACTCGCAAAACTAGTTAGGTGTCCCGGCTATTTCGTTACAAAACCATGTGCCAAGATGAGTCTTGGCACGGCGGACACCAGTGTCCGCGCCACATCGTGGCGCACGCTTCAGCGCGCTTCAGCGTGCTGCGTCGGTACTTGTGCCGACGCGCGGCGGTTTCGAAATCACTGGAACAGTTTACTAGACGTCAGGGAACTCAAACACGCGCCTGCGGGTCTTACTGATGCGTTGCCATTGTCATCTTTACTACTGAGTGGCCAGGGTGGTACAGTTGCTGATTATTGGGTTGATCATAGCCAAATCCGACAGGCGTCTTTAGCCATGGGACCGTCGGCGAGTGACTGGCTGTTGTTATGGAATTAGCTGGCCGCCTTGGCCCATTCGACACGTCCTCACGCATGCGACGGGCAATCATCCTGGGCGCCTCTGCTCTTGCGGTGTGGACACTCCTATTCCTGGTTCTACCAACGGATCTCCCATTTTTTAACGACCAGAATGCATATTTGGGCGGCGCCGCGGCATTGAAGGCCGGGCACGGCTACCGCTTTGAAGAGTACATTAACCTTCCACGGATTGGAATGTATCCACCTGGATACTCAGCCTGGCTGGCTCTCTTTTGGAAAGATGGACTACCTTTCGCAGCAAATTCTTACCGCCTGGAAGTGGGGAACTGGATAGCTGGCGGCTGTGCGCTGTTTGCGCTCGCCGGCTGTCTCTTCCTTAGCGAATTGCCCGTCTTGATGTCCTCAGCCCTTCTGCTGCTACTCGGGACGTCGGTTGTTTTTACTCAGGGTACGGCGTGGCTGATGGCGGATCCGCTCTTTACAGCCGGGAGTTGCGTTTTGGCCCTGCTGGTGGCCGCGTACAATCCAGATCGAAAGCTCTCTGCCTGGTGGTTTGCCGCGGGTATATTGACGGGAGGGCTGTACGTGGTAAAGACTGCGGCGATCGCTTACATTGTCGGATTAGGCGCCTTCGGACTTCTCAAGGGCGATTTGCGGCGCTTTTCTCGTTTGGTCCTCTTTGCGCTTCCCACGGGCTCGGTGGTGGTGCTGTGGTTCTTGCTCACGAGGGGCATCCCGACCTACGGATCCTTTTTCAGTGTGCGCCTTTCTGAATTGGGTGGGTGGACTGGGTATCTGCTCAACACTATCAAACAGGCTGGTGTATATTGCTCGGGTCGATGGCTCGTAGAGGGACTGCTGAACGTTCCGGACCGGCTGAACCAGGCCCGTGCGCTTCTTAGAATCTCATTTCTTTCCCAGGCATTGGCGTTCATTCTGGGGCTGGCATTTGCGGTACCGATTTTCCTGGGCATCCGACGAGGCCCAAAGCACTCGAGTGAACAGATCACTCTATTCCTGCTCGCGGCAGTCGCTGGTCAGTTTTTCTTCTGGCCTTACTACCTCGGGGCGCGCAGCGGAATCGCTCTCATTCCATTCCTTGTAAACTGGCTGTGGAGAGGCCTTTCATCGAGAGTCGCTCAGGTGGCTTTTGTAACGGTTCTACTACTGAACATACCGGGCAATGCGTGGCTCTCATATAAAACCATCCGCAGCCAAGAGAAAGAAGCTCCAGAGAGCCTTGCGATATTGCAGCAAGCTGCGTCCTGGATCAACGAAACCGGCGGTGCGCGCGCATCAGTGGCTGCCGGGCGCGATGTGCCGCTGATCCATTTGTCGGAGTATTTGGGCCGTCGTGTGCTGACCAATGCCAGCCCCATCAGCAATGGCAGGTATGTGGACGTGGTTCCCAGTGCCCAAGGCAACCAGTGGGCCGATTACCTCATCACGGATCCTGCTTTTGATCCGATGGGATGGGATCCCAAACGATACCGGATTCAGCGCATCATTGGGAGATGGACGATTGCGTCGCCCCGTCGATAGCGCGTCGGTCCGCTCGAACCTTTAAACTGCCAACTCAACCACCAGCGGAATGGGAGCCGTCACCCAGACCCCGTATGCGAATGCGGAAGGCGACGGGGCAACCGCTCCCTTTGGTCGCGGCTCAGAAACGCCCGCGCTTTTGCAGAGCCGTGACCAAAGGGAGCGGTCAGGCCCGCGCGATCTACCTGGCACCTGGGGCCGGCACTACACTACTCAATTAGCTCTGCAAGTTGTGCTGTACGGCCGGTCGCTCAGGGCCTGCACCAGTTGCAGCGAGAATTTGGCGCGGCCCGCATTAGACAGGTGACCATAATCGGAGAACATTTCGTCCGGCATAGCATCGCGAAAATTAAGAATGGCCGGTGCGGCGGCGCTGAATCGCCGCGTCATCGAATCGAACAGGAACTGTACTTCTTCGGCCGGGATCCCCGACCGCAGCGTGGACGTCTCGGGTAGCAACACCAGAATCACCTCTGTACCCAGTTCCTGGAAACGGGAGACAAGTTCCTCCAAGGCTTCTGCTTCCGCATCTCGATGGAGCAAGTATCGTTGCGGATCGAAAAACCCATTACTGCGCATACTCTGCAGTTGGAAGTCTACATATGCCTGGCTTGCATGGTCCGGAACGACCAGGGGTGGGGGCAGCCAGGGATCGACTTTGGGTGAAAGGTCCAACCACCCTCGGGCTTCGATTAAACCGGCCATGATCATATATTCCGTGTCTCCATGGTTCGTTGAGAACCAGTTCCACCAGCGGAGCCGTCGAACGGATTCGCGCCAATCACCGTGACCGAGCGGCGCGATGGGATTGATGGAAACGGGTGGCTCTTGGTTGAAAGGGCCCGCCAGCGAGAACTCGTTAATACCCACGAGCGCTAGAGACGCATGTAGACGCCGACGGAGGAACGGCCTGGCTATATCGCGTATTCGCGACATACCGGACCCGACCATGCATAAGCCCATAGCTGGCGTGTGGCAAGGTCCCAATCGCCGGAGCACGGCTGGGTCAATTCCCTGGTTGGCGGTAGATCCTCCTAAATAAACAATGAAGGGTTTCTTAGGGTCTCCTAGTGCCGATTCGAGATTGGCCACCTGGCTCTCGGCATGCTCCAGTTCGCTCCACGCGATCACGTGCCTGTCATCCGTGGTGCGCCCCTTCCGAACAGGGCCACTCCAGGCCAGAACCAGCAAATCGGCACCCACCACGAAAATAGCCAGCAGCAGCGCGATGGGAAGGAGGCCCCGAAAACGCCCGAGATCGACGGCCGTTCTTAACGGAAGCATTAGAAGCCCTGGTAAAAGAAAGTCTCTTCGGTGCCTGCAAAGGAGTGCACGCAAATCACCGCGGCTGCGATCAGCAACACACGCAACAGGAGCCACCCCAGAGGTATCGGCTTGTTAGAAATCTTCATACGGAATCCGGAGTGAAAGCAAATGCCAGTGAAAACGCCACAAACTCGAAAGTGATGGCTGTGGCCGCCGCGCGAATGGGCACGTTAGCCATGTACTCGTTCATGCCCTTCCTTCCCAGAGACCGCGTCAAGTAGGTCCGGTAAAGATTGGTGACCACCAATCCCGCCGCATTCAGCAGTCCCCACAAGAGAAAACGGACTGTGCCCTTGTGCCAGACACCGCAAAAGGCGAATGCGATGGTAAACGCGATGCTGGAACACCAGATGGGCCGGGTCCCCGAGGTTACGCGCATCAGTTTAAGCTGAATCGGAATGAAAAGGTTGCGGCGAATAAACTGCGACAGAGAAATATGCCATCTCTCCCAAAAATTGATCATATTGCGCGCCAGCATCGGATTATCGAAATTCACCGGTGTGGCCAATCCGAGCAGGCCGCCAATGCCCAGCGCGATATCGCTCAAGGCGCTGAAATCCAGATACAGCCAGATATAGAAGAACTGCGCCTCCAGCACCCACCGCCAGCCATGCACGTGGAAGCCAGTCAGGAAGACCTTATCCAAAATCGCCGCCAAAACGAACTTCTTGAATAGGCCCCATGCGATGCGCTCGGAATACTGCAAGGTTTCCGGCGTGGTCAGCGCAGGCAACTTCTGCGGCTGTGTCACGAAATCCTCATAACTTTGGATCGGTCCCGCCGCGAGCATGTGAAAGGGCACCAGGTAGTTGATCAGGGAAGGAAAGTCGGGCACCGGATGCCGTCCTTCGAATACTGCCCGCAGGAGTTCCACCATACGCAACACGATGTAAGAGAACGCGACAGCAGTAAGAATGGAACGGGCCGTCCCAAACGGTCCTGGGATGTCGGGGAATTTGTGAATTACGAAAGGCACGACGCATGCCAGGCCCAGGACCACTTTGACGATGGGGGCAAGCCTGGGCTGGCGCAGGGCCTGGAGAAGAACGAAAAAAAAGACTAGGGCGGCGGTCGCCATCGCAAAATGCGACGGCGCCGTAATGGTCGCCAGGGACAACATATTCACGGCAGCCCAGGCCCAGGAACGCAATGGACCGCCCCGCAGCGGGACGAGAACCGCCACCGCGAGGAAAAAGACCACCCAAAACCGGAAGGCGGCGACGTGTACGCCAATGTCAGGCATATGCAGGCTTCGCCGTGCGCACGAAAGTTTTGCACAGAGTAGCTTCGCGGAGCGGAAACCGATAGGTCACGGTTTTATCCGCCGCTTCCGCCGAGCGCTGGAAGCCCAGACGATCGTACAGATCCGACACCAACGCGTTCTTCTTGGTTGGAATAAACTCACCGACTAGCCACTGGTAACCCAATCCGCATGCCTGCTCCACGAGGTTGTTAAAGAAGAACTGTTCGGCCGTTCTTCCGATCACCCGGCAGCTCATGAGCCAAACATCGATCCGCAGGGTTTTCTCGGGTTCTTCCGGCATGGGGACGGCCAGAAGCACCGCAATCAGCCCATGGTCGCCAAACTTGTCTTCCAAACTATAAACCAGACCTAAAGCCCCGGGGATCGAAGTCAGCCGCCGCACTTCCTCCAGGCTGTGTCTCCGCGTAGTCGTGTTGAATTGATTGGTCTTCCCGAGTAACTGCGTGACGCGCTGCAGATTGGTCTCGTCGAAAGGTCCCACGGTTCCGCGCATCTCCAGCGATTCCAGGTAGTCGTCAATGGAGGCGAAGTTCTGCTGCAATTCGCGCCGCTGGCTCTCCTGCTGATACTGCGCTGCCCGTTGCGTGTCCTCGGATGAAAGTTCCACGGCTTCGAACCAAAGACCCGCTTGGAGGGCCCGCACGTATTCCGCGGGATCTTCGGGCACCTCGACCACTGCGACCTCGGGTAACGCCTGGCGAATCTGTTCCCGTTCCGCCGGGTTATCGTCAAAGAAGACGAAGCTATCCAGACCGAGGCTCAACGTCTCTGCAATCCGGCGCAGTCCGTTGCTCTTCGGCTCCCAATTCGCTTCGAAGTGGGCGAAGTCGCTGAGCTTCAGGATCATCTCCGGATTCTGCTGGAACGGGCTACGCGCGTCTTCCGGATTGTTTTTGGAACTGACAGCCAGAACCACGCCGCGCTGGCTCAACCCCTTCGCGTATCGCTGGAAAGCGCGGAATGCTTCTCCGTCCGCAGTCTCACCCAACGAAACCCCCAGGGGCCCCGTTTCTCCGACCACCCCGCCCCAAAGAGTATTGTCGAGATCCAGCACCAGCACCTTTTTGGGGCCGGTTATGAGCGCTCGGACGCCGGCCCACAGGTGTGTGGCCAGCCGGTGCGCGCCAATTTCACTGAAGGGCTGCTTGGTCCAGAAATAGCGCCGCGGATCGTAGAATCTTTCCCGTCCCATGGTGCCGGCGACCTGCTCGAGGTCTAGAAAGAATGAACCGCGGGGTAAAGCGCCGCGAAGGGCTTCGTTCATCTGGCGCACCAGGGCCACATCACCCTGTGCCCCCGCCAGGTGATGCCCCAGTGGTCCAGGATGCACCCAGTCGTAACTCACCTGAAGAATGCGGGCTCTGGTCTTTTCCGCCGTCAGTGCCCAAACTTGCTTCCAGTAGGACAACTCTTCCGCCAGGCGCTGCTCGGGCGATCGGTCACGCCCCTCGTAAAATAGCCGGTGCGTCCAGGGAAGCAGGATTACCACGTTCGGCCGATGCTCGGCAACTTCGGCGGATGTCAACTCCTGGACAATGTTGTCATATTCGCCGTCCTGCACTTCCACCGGACAGCCCCGGCCCCATGCCAAAGCTGTGAGCGTGCTTGCCACCCATGTAGTCGTGATCTGGCCCAGGACGAGAATGCGAGTAGCGTCCGTGGGTCCCGGTAACTGCGCCCACAGTTTCGCGATCATCGTCCCAGCCTTCGCGCACGTTTCGGCGTCCAAGCCATCGGCGTGCAAACCTTCCGCAAGAAGGCGCAAAGCCTCCTGGGTGTTTCCTCGTTTGGCGAGTTCGGAAACCAGTTTGAAATTTGGTCGAGGGCTTGTCGGACTTCCGGTCATAGACAACTCAAAAGCTAGGAACGTCTATCCGCGTCGGAACCTGTCATGAAGCGGGGGATACGGCTTGCGCCCTTTGGGCCGAGCTCATCGAGGACCCTTTGCCTCAACTAGATCGAGCAACTCTCCCACGTTTTGGAGGTTGGCCACCTCAGTGCTCGAAAAGCGGATTCCGAATGTCTTTTCAATCTGGATAATGAGCGAAACGTGCATCACCGAATCCCAGTCCGCGATATCTTTAGCCGTGGTGCTTCGAGAGATTACTAGCTCGTCATCGTCGAAAACACTCCGGAAAACATCAGTGACGCGGGTTAAAGTGCCTTCCATAACAGTGGAGGGTTTGAGTATAACATATGACTTTTCGGGGTCGATTACCCGCAGCGGCAACAATAGTTATAGTACTTCCGAAAGCCCAGTGCTAGGTGCGTTCGCTTGTGGAGGCGTCGATCAGTTCGATCATCTGGCCGTTGACGGTCAGGAAGAAAACGCATTCGCGTCCGTCGAAAGCCTCAGAGCGAAAGCGGGCCACCACGTGCGCTCCGCTTTCCAGAAAACGCTGCTCGGCGACGGGTAGATCCGGCGCCAGGTAGCCCAGGTGATAAAAGGTGACGCCGCGCTTGAGCAGTTTCTGAAGGAAGCTGTTATCTGGCCCGGGCTCCACTAGCTCGATGAGGGTTTCCGTAGGTTCACCGACAAAGGCCACACGCACCTGCTGCCTGCCCGAGATTTGCAGGGGCTGGGTAACCGGCTGAGCCAGGGGGCCGCTGCGGTAACCGGCCAAAGCCTCCTCCAGGTTGGCCACCAGGCAGCCCACATGATGCAGCCGCAGACCGCAGCCGGTCATAGGAGCTTTTGCTCGACGGGGGCCAGCAGTGCAGCGTAGAGTGTGGCGATCTTCACATCGACCACCTTCTTACGGGGCGGCGCCTCTTCAGTGACCACGGCAATCTCGTCCACCACTCGAAACCCGGCTTGCTTAATGATATCCACGATGTGCGGCACATCGTGGAACAAAAAGATGTGGTCGATCGCGGGCGCATTGGTAGGGGTAGTGACTAGCACATGGCCGCTGGGGGCGCACAGGTCGCGGAGCTTGCGCAGCAACGCCACCGGGTCCTCGACATGCTCCAACACCTCACCCATGGTGATGAAGTCGTAGCCGGAGGCCGGTCCTTGGTGCTTGTGCACGTCGCCGTGGATAAAACGCGCCGTGGGCCGGTCCGCCATCGCCTTGCAGAGGTTCAGGGAGGTGGCACTAATATCCACCACGTCCACTTCCATATCCGGTCCGGCGGCTGCGCAGAACGCGCGGAGATAGAGACCATGGCCGCCGCCCACTTCGAGATAGCGCTTTGTCTGAGGAGCGTAGCGGCGTGCCACGCTGGTGAAAAACTCGTACACGCGGTAGTGCTGATGCCACAGCAGCTGGCTCAGAAACAGACCGTGCATGTAGTAGGTCATCACCTGCGGGTTGTTGTAGACGCGCTCGTTCACCTCATCGAACGACGTGCTGGTATAGCGCCCGTTGCGCGTGAACTCCAGACGTTCGGCGAAGACGTCGTCCATGAACTTCAGGTAGCAGTCGACCAGGAAATCCACGCCGCCGCTGGCTGTATCGAGAATCAACAGATACCGGTCCATCACCGTACAGAGCTCAGATTCGAAGGCGGGATCGAGGGTAGTCAGGTGCACCGCCAGGCGCTTGCCATGAACAGGATTGCGCGCCTCGATGGAACGAAGGACGCGTTCGAGCAATGGGGTCATGGGGAAACCTTGGCGATTATCGAGGTCCCTTTGCCTCAACCAGATGGACCAGTTCTCCGACATTTTGCGGGTTGGCCACCTCGGTGCTCGAAAAGCGGACTCCAAACGCTTTTTCAATCTGGACGATCAGCGAAACGTGCATCGCCGAATCCCAGTCGGCGATATCTTGGGCGGTAGTCTCTCGAGAAATCACGAGTTCGTCGTCGTTGAAGACGTCCCGAAAAACGTTCGTTACAGGCGGTAGAGTGCCTTCCATAATCTTGGAGGTTTCGAGTATAACACGGACTATTTACGTGCCGTTTCCCCCGCCGGCGACAATAGTCTCAGTACTTCTGAACCTAAACGTTGATAGTGGTCCCTTGACCCACTACCTAAATGTTCAAGTGAAATCCCAGCAGGGACGGCCGATCAGCACCACTTGGCGTGGGGAGCGGGTAGTAGTTCAGCCGGGCCATAGTACTTCTTCGTGCTCGGCGGCCGCCGTCGGGGTCATGGGGAAACCTCGGGCGATTGTCGAGCGCGTTTTGCGTCAATGAGATCGACCAGTTCTCCCACGTTTTGCGAGTTGGCTAGCTCGGTGCTTGAAAAGCGGATTCCGAATGCCTTTTCAATCTGCGTAACGAGCGAGACGTGCTTCACCGAATCCCAGTCTGCGATGTCCTTGGCCGTCGTGCTCCGAGAGATCACCAGTTCGTCATCGTTGAAAACGTCCCGGAAAACCTCAGTGACACGGGTTAAAGAGCCTTCCATAATATTGGAGGTTTTTGAGTATAACATGTGGCATTTTCACGGACGTTTCGCGAGCGGTGACAATGGTTTTAGTACTTCTGCACCCCAAAGTTATAGACCTGCGAGCCCAAAACGTCTGGAACGAGATCCCGGCAGGACGCCGGTCAGCGCTACATTAACGCGGGGTAGCGAGTGGGGATAAGTGCTGGACTATTCCTCTTCGTGCTCGGCGGCAGCGCCGGGCGAAGCGCCGATCATGGAAGTGAGCTCCTGGACGCCAACCGCACGTGAAGCTGCCGCAGGTTTCTTGACGGCGCCCACAGGCTCAAGCACGAATTCGGAGACGGAAGACAGTTCTTGCTCCACGTTGAAATCCGGAGCGCGCCGGAGCTCGGGGATCTGCGCCAAGCCGTGCTCCGTAACGACACACTCCATCCCGTTGCTCAAACGGAACCGGATTTTCAGGTTCTTTCGGATCGACAGCTTGCGCAGATCGGCCAGCTTCATCGATCGGCTTCCTGGAAATCGCCGACCGGGTCGCCCAGCGCCGCGCGCGCCGCGATGTTTTCCTGGCACGCCACACAATAGCGAGCCCATGGCACCGCTTCCAGGCGTTTGACCGAAATCGGCTCTTCGCATTCCAGGCAAACCGCGTAATTCCCTTGCTCGATCCGCAACAGCGCGTCTGAAATTTCGCGAAGCAACTTGATGTCGATGGTGTTACGGTTCAGGAAAATCCATTCCTCGTGATGCTGCTGGCTGAGGTCGCCCTCGTCGGAGGGAACATCCAGCCGCGCGACGACTTGCGCAGCCTTCTGCGCGGACATACTCCGACGGACTTCCTCGGCTTTCTTTTCCAGCATGTTCCGGTAGGTGGTTAGCTTGGGTCCGTTTTTCATAATATTTACCACTTTCTCTCTGCCCCGATATTCAGCAGACTTCCAGGATCTATATGACGCTGACCGGGCACCAAAAGTTGCGATGGCATTGGGGGAGGGCAATGCGGCGCGATTTGAAAGAGTATACCCATGGAGTCTGGCGAAGTCAAGCGCTACGTATGATTTACAGAAGTTTACAGTACCCGGCACCACTTTTGAGCGGTGTACATAGCCCGAAAGATACTAGTAAGTCGCCCGACTACTTCAGTTTCTGGATTGCGTCGATAAGCTCCGGCACCACCTGGAACAAATCGCCGACAATGCCGTAATCGGCAATTTCGAAAATAGGCGCGTTCGCGTCCTTATTAATCGCCACCACGGTTCGTGAGCCTTTCATGCCCACCAGGTGTTGAATCGCACCGGAGATCCCGACCGCCAGGTACATCTTGGGTGCGACGGTTTGCCCGGAACTGCCCACCTGGCGCTCCATGGGAAGCCAGCCGGCATCGCAGATGGGACGCGAGGCGGCCAGTTCGGCGCCGAGAGCGTCGGCGAGTTTCTGCACCAGCGCGATGTTCTCGGGTTCCTTGATGCCGCGCCCTACCGACACGATCAATTCGGCGCTGCCCAGATCGACCGCGCGTTGCGATTCGCGAAACAACTCGAGCGGCCTGGTCCGGATATCGGCGGGTGAAAGTTGGGGCTTCACCACTTCGACGGGCGCCGTGCCTTCGGTCACCTGATCGGCCCGATACGCGCCCGCCTGCAAGGAGGCCAGGTTCGGTGGCTCGCCGGCGAAGCGTACGTCGACGTTAACCTTCCCCTGGAAGAGCTGGCGGACGAGGACGAGTTGTCCGCTATCGATGCGGTGCGAAACCACGTCGCTGACGGCGACCTTGCCGAGCGAAGTGGCCAGCTTCGGCAGGAAGTCGCGGACCTGGTAGGTGTGCGGGAATAATACCAGTCCGGGTTTGGTCTGATCGATGAGCTGCCGCAGGGCCAGCGAGTAGCCGTCGGGAGTGTAGTCGTTCAGTAATTCATCGTCGACCAGATACACCTTCTCGATCTGCTTGCGGGCGAGTTCGGCGGCAAAGCTTTGGCCGCCGGTGCGGACGAGAGCGGCGGACGCGGTGGTGTTGGTTTCCTTCGCGAGCTGCTGCGCGGCCGCGAGGGTCTCCCAAGACATGCGGTGAAACGTTTGCCCGTTATGTTCCAGAACCGCCAGAATGCTCATATGACCCGCGCCTCGAATTTCAGCTTCTCCGCCAGTTTACCCGCCGCTTCCTTGGGGCTGCCGTCGAAGAGTTGGGTGTGCTTGGTGCGCTCGGGAAGGTAGACGCGATCTACCGCGATGCTGGCAGCTTGGGCGGCCGCGCCCAACTCGCCCGCGGTCAGCCGCTTGATCTGTTTGGTCTTGGCTTTCTTGATTCCCATCAGCGTGGCGTAGCGGAGTTTGCTGATGCCCGACTGGATGGTGAGCAGTGCCGGCAGCGGCATCTCGACGTGCTGGAACCAACCGTCTTCCAACTCGCGCTTCACGCGAATGCCGCCATCCTTTTTCTCCACCTGCATGATGAGAGTGGCGTGCGGCAGGCCCATCAGCTCGGCCAGAATGACGCCGGTCTGTCCATAGCCGAGATCGTCAGATTGCAGGCCGGTCAAAATAAGATCGGGAGCCTCCGGGCGGAGCGCCGCGGCCAGCAAACGGGCGGTGGCCAACGGGTCGAACGTGTCCAGCTTCTCCTCTTCAATATGGATGGCGCGGTCCGCGCCTTTGGCGAGGGCTTCGCGAATGGTCTGCGCCGCGCGCGCCGGACCGGCACAAATCACCACGACCTCGCCCGCGTGCTGCTCTTTGAGCTGAAGTCCCGCTTCCAGCGCGTAGGCGTCTGGTTCGTTGATCTCATAGGTGAGATCGGCATCCTCAATCCATTTCTTAGACGAGGCGATGCGCAATTGCGAGTCCCGTGCGGGCACTTGCTTAATCGCAATGATGATTTTCATTCCTTAATCAGTGTACTCGCAGTATGCCAAAACGGAAGGTGGGCGAATACGCGATGGGATAAGCGCGGGCGAGAGGCAATTGCGGTTCAGATTCGCCGGCGGCGCAACGCACTAACGGCCAGCAGCAGCAGGCCGCCGGCGAGCGGAGCAAACATGCCGGGTTCGGGAACCGTGGCTGCAACCGGCTCGAAGATCGAAGCGGTGGGATCGACGGCATTGGCAGTCACGCTCGCGACGCCGTTGCTGTCGTATGACGTGGCATTGGTTTCCACGATCACGAGGTTATAGGTGGTGTTCTCGCTCCCGTAATTGCTCCAGGCGAAGGTGACCGCCGCGCCGTCGGCGCTGCGCGAGTCCTGGAATGGATACAATATTCCATCCACAAAAACACCACCGGGCAGACTGCCGCCGCTCGCGGTATAACCAGCATCCGTGGAGAAGCCCGCGAAAGACGAGACGCCTACCGTGCTCACTGCACCGGTGCCGGTGAATGCGATCTGGTACATGAAATCGAGATCGCCAGCGCCGTAGATATTCTTGGAATCTCTGAAAACGGCATCGGTCAAAGTCCAGTCCACCGTTCCAAACGCGCCGCTGGAGGAGCCGCTGGCCGAACCGGAGGCAAGCAAGGTCAAGCCGGAGAGATCTAAGGTGGTATCGGGAGAGCCGGAGCCCCCGGGCAAAAGGTCCGCCCGAGCCGGCGCGCTGAAGGACAAAAGCAATGCTCCCAGGCCCCAAATGGCCGCTGCGAAAGGTTTATTCATAGACCGCAAGAACTCTCTCCGAATCTACCGATTTCGCCGACAGACTGTCAATCGAAAATCGGGCGGAAAGTTCTAGGACTCGGAGCTGCTATTCCTGATATCGCTTGAAAATAAGGCAGCCATTGGTGCCGCCAAAACCGAAGCTATTGGAGAGAGCGTAATCGATCTTCATGGGCCGCGCCCGGTTGGGCACATAGTCCAGGTCGCAACCCGTGTCGGGGTTCTCCAAGTTCATGGTGGGCGGGGCGATCTGGTCGCGAAGGGCCAGGACTGTGATTCCGGCTTCCAATCCACCGGCGCCGCCCAGTAAGTGGCCGGTCATGGATTTGGTGGAGCTGATGGCCAGCTTGTAGGCATGCTCGCCGAAGGCACGCTTGAGCGCTTCGGTCTCGATGCGGTCGCCGACGTCCGTGGACGTTCCGTGCGCATTGACGTACTGCACCTGCTCCGGGCCGATTTTGGCATCGCGCAGGGCGTTGCGCATCACGCGGTAGGCGCCATCGCCATCCTCCGGCGGGGCGGTGACATGAAACGCGTCGGCGCTCATGCCATAGCCCACCAGCTCCGCCAGGATGCGCGCGTTGCGGCTGCGGGCCGACTGCAATTCTTCGAGGATCAGGATGCCGGCGCCTTCGCCGACCACAAATCCATCGCGGTCGCGGTCCCACGGACGGGAAGCGCGCTCCGGCTCATCGTTGCGTGTGGAGAGAGCGCGCATAGCGGCGAACCCGCCGATCCCCATGGGTGTGATGCAGGCTTCGGTGCCGCCGCAGATCATCACGTCGGCCTCTCCGCGCTGAATGATGCGAAAGGAATCGCCGATGGAATGGGCGCTGGTGGTGCAGGCCGTGGCCGTGGCCGAGTTAGGCCCTTTGGCGCCGCTGCGGATCGAAACCTGTCCCGAGGCCAGGTTGATGATGGTGGCGGGAATGAAAAACGGCGAGATGCGGCGCGGTCCGTGTTCCAGCAGAGTCCTGTGCTCGCGCTCGATCACCTCGAATCCACCGATGCCGCTACCGATATAGACGCCCACCTGCTCGGCGTTCTCGGGCGTGACCTTGAAGCCCGAGCCGCTGAGGGCGCACTCCGACGCCGCGATGGAGAACTGGATGAAGCGCCCCATCTTCTTGATCTCTTTTTTCTCGATGTAATGGGCCGGATCGAAACCCTTCACCTCTCCGGCGATGCGGCAGGAGAAAGCCGACGCATCGAACTGGGTGATGCGGCCGATGCCGGATCTTCCCGACCGGATACCTTCCCACGTGGTCTCGGTTCCGATCCCCAGCGGCGTCAGCAAGCCCACACCAGTGATTACCACTCTTCGCGACAAAACGTTCTCCTGGTGAGAAAAGCGGCTACTTCTTGGCAGTCTTGGCTTCGATGTAATCGATGGCGTCTTTGACGGTGGCGATCTTTTCAGCGTCCTCGTCTGGAATCTCCAGCTCGAAGGCCTCTTCGAAGGCCATGACCAGTTCTACGATGTCCAGCGAATCGGCGCCGAGGTCGTCGACAAATGACGCGTTGTTGTCGACCTGACTCTCGTCTACGCCCAACTGCTCGACGATGATCTGCTTCACCTTCTGCTCAACTGCCATGACTCCTCCTGGAATATGTACAAACCCGTTGATTTTAGCTGGCTTCGCGATTCGTTCGCAAGTAACGGGAGGAATTCCGTACCACGTCCCCGCCCGGCACGTCTTGCGGCCGGCATATATTTATTCTGCCACGGAAACCAAGCAACCGCTCCTGCGGTGGCGGCCTCGCCGGCGACAAGATCGCCAGCGCTACCCCTGCCGGAGCGCCGCGCGCGCCTGCCGCTCCTCGCCATGCGGGTCGTTGACCACCTGGCACTCGTTGTCCAGCACCATGGTAGCGCGTTGGTCCGTCTTGAAGGCCGGCCAATTGGGAAGGCCCTTGTGGTTGGGGTTCCCGCTGTGCGCAAAGGCGGCCCATGCGCTGCTCATCTTCTCCTGAAGCGGATAGCGGTCGGCGCCCGAGCCGGTCATGGATTTCGCCTCATCCACGTTTTCCAGGACGAAAGGAATCTCCAGCGTGTGGTACGCCTTCAGCTTTCCGTCGCGGACCGGCGACTTCCAGGTGAAGTAATACATGTAAACCGGCGCCTTTTGCGCGGACTTGCGCTCCGCCTCAGTGAGGACGCCCGCCGCGAAATTGTCGGACGCCATGATCTGGGCGAGTTCGACGTTGCTGACCTTCGGCCGTCCTTTGCGGTAAACCGCGATCAGCTTGTCCACATCGGCATCGCTGGCCCGGCTGTTCATCTTCACGGCAGCGTGCAACTCCGCGTCGTCGATAGGATCGAACTTGGTAAACGGGAAGAAGTTGACTTCGTATTCCACCGAGCCGATCAGCAAAGGAACATCGGCCGAGATAGCGGGCGCAGCCGGGTCGAACGGATCGGCGGGCAAGCTGTGGGCATCCACCACCGGGGCGAGCCGCAGCCCGGGGGTCATCAACGTGGCCTGCACCAGATCGTCCATGGGCACTTTCTGCAAGTCGGCGGCCTCTTTGACGCCCAGCTTGGCCATCAGAATTTCAGCCGTCTTAGTGGCATCGGCGCGCGTCACGCCCTTCAGGTTGGCGCCACTTTGCACGATGGCGCGGTGGAAAAGACCCTTAGCCTGAGGCATCGCCAGCAACGTGCTCACCTTCCCTGCCCCGCCCGACTGGCCGAAAATAGTGACGTTCTTGGGATCGCCGCCAAAGTTCGTGATGTTATCCCGAACCCATTCGAGCGCGGTGACGATATCCAACATGCCGGCGTTCGCGGCATGGGCAAACCGTTCGCCTCCCAGGTCCGCGAGGTACAGGTAGCCGAAAGAATTGAGCCGGTGGTTCAGCGTGATGGTGACCACATCCTGCTTGCGCGCCATGTTGGCGCCGTCATACATGGTGTAGCTGCCCGAGCCGCTGGTGAACCCGCCGCCGTGGAGCCAGACCATTACCGGACGCTTGCCGCTTAAACTGTTGGTCCAGACATTCAAGTGCAGGCAATCTTCGCTGTGACCTTGTTTGGGGATGGTGGCGGCAACTTCCGGGATCTCGGTGTGCGGTCCTTGGGGCGCTTCCAGGCCCCAATCGGCGGTTTCCTTGACGCCGGTCCATGGCTCCGGTTTGGCGGGCGGCAGGAAGCGCCGGTCGCCGGCAGTCGAAGCGCCGTACGAAATTCCGCGGAAGGCATTAACCTTGTCCTGGACCACGCCCCGGATCTTGCCGGCGGTCGTATTCACCACGGGTCCGGCCGCGCCTTTGATCTCCGCGCCGAAGGCACGCTGCAGCTTACCGCCCAAAGCGCTCGCCAAGGAAGCGCCGCCGAATGCCGTCCTACCGAGAAACCCTCTGCGATTGACCTTCTGGCTCATAGACACCCTCTGAGTGTGGATTGACCGCGTAGTCGGGCACCATTTTACACCTTCGGACAGTAGCGGACGGTGGCGTGATCCCGTTTACCAAGGTTGACCTTGCCCCGGCCCCGGCCCGCCGTTTACATTCAAGAACATCGCCCCCTGACCGAGCGACTGGGCTACGTTGCTGGCGTTCACCAGCCCCAACCGGGACGAGTCCAGCGGAGTGTTTTCCCAGAGAAAGGGGGGCTTTGCCACAACCTTGTGAAGGGGCTCACGGCATTAGCGAAGTCGTACCTGCTGTTGGTCTGGGCCACGGCCGGCACAATTCTGTTCCTCGCCTGGCGCGAACCGGCTCCACTCACGCCCGCCTTTCTCGCCTGCCTGTTAGGAGCCATCGCTTCCTCGGGGTTGAAGGTCCGGCTGCCCGGAGTGACGGGAACGCTTTCGGTCAACTTCGTTTTTGTCCTTACCGCGATCGCCGACCTGCCCCTCAGCCAGGTTTTGCTCCTGGGTTGCTGCGCCGCGTTGGCGCAGTCGTGGATTCGGTCGCACGGGGGCACTTCGCCGGTGCAGGCGGCCTTCAACCTAGGGAACATGGCCATCTCTGTGGCCGCCGCGTACGGGGCTTTTCATTCTCCATTCTTCGGAGGCGTGCTCGCACACCTTCCGATTCAGTTGATAGGTGCTACGGCTGCCTTCTACCTCGTCAATACGGCGCTGGTAGCGGGAATTATCTCGCTCGCCGAGCGAAAGTCCTTCCCGCAGGTTTGGCGAGCCAGCTTCGGATGGGTCTTGGCGCACTACCTCGTGGGAGCGGCCATCGCGGCCTTGCTCCACGTGTCGGTTACTTCGCTCGGCTGGTCTTCGTGGCTCCTCATTTTGCCGGTGCTGTATCTGATCTACCGCTCCTACAAGCTTTATCTTCGCAGCATTCAGGAAGCGGTCGAACTGGCGCGCGCCAAAGAGGCGGCGGAAGAGTCCAACCAACTTAAGTCGGAATTCCTCGCCAACATGAGTCACGAAATCCGCACGCCCATGAACGGCGTTTTGGGCATGGCGGAGCTCTTGCTGACCACGCCATTAGCCACCGACCAGCGCGAATACGTGGACGTCATTCACGGGTCGGCATCGGCGCTGCTGGCCATCATCAACGACATCCTGGATCTTTCCCGCATCGAGGCCGGCAGGCTCGAATTACATGCCGAGCCCGCCGACCTGCATGGGATTGTGTGGGCGGTGATCAATCTGCTGGCGCCAAAAACCGCCGAGAAGGGAATCAGTCTGCGCTACACGGCAGCCGCCAACGTCCCTTCGCATTTCCTCTGCGACGGCGGGCGCGTGCGCCAAATTCTCCTGAACCTGGTTGGCAATTCGGTGAAATTCACGGAGCGCGGGGCCATCGACATCAACGTAGAGTTAATCGAGGAAGGTGGATCTCCGGCGCTTGAGTTTCGCGTCAAAGATACGGGCATCGGGATTCCCGAACATCTCCATAAGCGGCTATTTCGTCCGTTCGTGCAGGGCGATGGCTCGACCACCCGTAAATACGGCGGCAACGGCCTGGGCCTGAGTATCAGCGCGCAACTGGTCTCGTTGATGGCGGGAACCATCGGAATGAGCAGCCGCCCGGATGAGGGATCGACCTTCTGGTTCCGGATCCCCTATGTGGAGTGCGCTACGCCCGCGGCGCCGGCTCCGGCCGCATTGCCCGTGGCGGAACCGGTCGCCGTGAGCAATCGCAAGGTCGAAATCCTGGTGGTCGATGACCATCCCATGAATCTGAAGTTGATGCAAGGGTTTATCCAGAAGCTCGGATGCACGTGCCTGATCGCGCGCAATGGGCGGGAAGCCGTCGACACCTGGGCCAGCCGGCCTCTGTCCGCCGTGTTTATGGATTGCCAGATGCCAGTGATGGATGGCTTCGAGGCCACCGCTGAAATCCGGCGGCTGGAAGGCGCCACACGGCACACCCCGATCATCGCCATGACGGCCAACGCCCTGTCCGGCGACCGTGAGAAGTGCCTGGCCGCGGGCATGGACGACTACATGAGCAAACCGTTGAAGCTGGCGCAACTCAAAACGCTGATTGAGACGCTGGCGCCCCCATCCGCCGCGTTCACTGCCTCGTGCCATTCATGAAGTTACTGCAGGCCACTACCGGGCCGATCTTGACCATGCTCCTGGGCGGGCTGCTGACGGTATGGCTCGTGCGGCAAGCGCCGGGCTACGGCGCCGACCCTTCCGAGTTGGATGGACGCTGGAGTGCCGAAAGCATTGCCACTCTGCGGGCGCAAAGCCAGGGGCATATGACTACCTGGCAACTTTACACGGCCTACCTCAAGGGACTGGCGCGCGGCGACATGGGCAATTCACTCGCGTGGAACCGGCCGGTGGCGCAACTTCTAGGACAGCGCGGACTGGTCACGCTACGCTCGTCTGGTCTGGCTGTGTTGTTCGGCTGGGCCGCGGCGGTGGTGGTGGCGCTCTCCTGCCGCTTCCGCGCCTTGCCCCTAGTGAGCACCACCTCGCGGGGCGCGGCGGCGGCTCTGCTTTGCTTGCCTGCCCCGGCGGTTGCCCTGCTCTTGTGCTTGGTCATGCGGCCGGCCGTTCCCGAATTAGTGGCAGCGGCGGTTACGGGCTTGGCCATCTTCGCCAGGGTGCTGCTGCCATCTTCCACTCTGCTCTACGCTTCGGAAGCCGAACCCCACGTTCTGCAAGCGCGGGCACGGGGAGTCACGTCCACGCGCCTGGTGATCTGGCACGTCTTCCGATGTGCGGCTCCGGCCCTATTCTCCTTGCTGGCAGCTTCCGTTCCGGTCGCCTTCGGAATTGCGGTGCCGGTGGAGACGGTTTGCAACCTGCCTGGCGCCGGCCAACTGGCATGGCTGGCGGCGCAGAAGCGCGACCTGCCGGTGCTGACCGGCCTAACGTTCGCGCTGATGGCAGTCACGCTTCTCTCCACCAGCATGGCGCGGGCATGGTCCGTATCGGGGCCCGAACTTGCAGAAAGGCGGACCGCGTGATGGGTCCCGTCAAGGTGGCGGCTGCTGCGGGGCTTGCGCTGCTGGCGGCGTCCAGCTTCGCCGCCGGGTGGATCCGCCCGTCCGGATACGCCGTGCAGTTTCGAGACGCTCCCGCCGTCGCGCCATGCGCACGATTTCCCCTCGGCACGGACGAGCTGGGGCGCGACCTTTTGGCGCGCATGCTTTATGGCATGCGTCTGTCCTTTCTGCTGGCGGGCTCGGCTGCACTGGTTTCGAGCGCCATTGCCGGTCTGGCAGGAATCGCTACGGGAGTCCTGGGAAAAGGTTTCGAACAGGTATTGGAAATCTGTTTCAACCTCTTGATGTCCTTGCCGTGGATTTTTCTGCTGCTGCTGGCGCGGGCGCTGCTCCCGCTCGAAATGCCGGCGGAAACGTCCGTCCTGGTCACCTTCCTTTTGCTCGCCCTACTCGGCTGGGCCCCGGCGGCGCGCGTAATCGGAGCATCCGCCCGATCGTTGCGGCACTCCGGTTTCACCCTGCGCGCACGTGCCGAAGGCGCCGGAAGCTGGCGCTTGATTTGGTTTCAGCTATGGCCGAATCTGCAACGCCTCATTGGCGCACAATTCCTGATCCTGCTCCCCGGATTCATCTTGAGTGAAGCGACCTTGAGTTTCCTGGGGCTCGGTGTGGGCGAGCCGCTGCCTTCATGGGGCGGCCTTTTGCGGGACCTCGAGGATTACTCCGCCGTCGCCGAACAGCCCTGGCGGGTAGCCCCGTTAATACTGATGTTCCTGACAGTCGCTTGTCTCCAAAGTCTCAGTGGGGCAGCGCCATGCGCTGCCCGGAGAAAAATATGAAGTCTCTTTCGCTGATTTTGTTAGCCGCATTGCCATTGGCCGCTGCCGGGCGTTGGGGCGGCGAGCTCCGATTCGCCATTGACTCCGACCCGAAGACGTTCAATCCTCTTCTGGTGACGGAGCAATCCGCCGGCGTCGTCCGCTACTTAACCGGGGGGATGCTCATCCGGTGGAATCACGCCACCCAAGCCATGGATCCGGAGCTGGCCCAGAGCTGGCGCTTGTCGCCGGACGGGCGCGAGATCCGGTTTGAGCTGCGCGCGGACGCCCGGTTTTCCGACGGGTCGCCTGTAACGGCGCAAGACGCCGCTTTCACTTTCCGCACTCTTCTGGATCCCAAGACGCCATCGGCGGACGCGGACGCGTTCCGCGTGGGAGGGCAGCCGATCACCGTCGAAGCGCACGGAGACCGTGTCCTGGTGCTGAAATTCGCCCAAGCGATCGCGGGAGTGGAACGTCTGTTCGGGTCCATTGCCATTGTGAGCCCCCAGGCGCTAGAGAGCGCGCAAGATCCGGCGCGCATGCCCACGGCCGGACCATTCCACATCGCCCAATACGAGCCCGGAGCGGAAATATCGCTGGCACGCAATCCTTACTATTGGAAAACCGTGGAAGGGCGCCGCCTGCCCTATCTGGACGGAGTCCGCCTGAAGATCCGGCAGGACCGCTCGCTCGAGGTAAACAGCCTTCTCACCGGAGAGCTCGACCTGATCGACAGTGTCGACCCGAAGGCCTTCGGCAGATTGGCCAAGGCAGGCGGCGTTACGGCGATCGATGCCGGTCCCTCGCTCGATTCGGAACAACTCTGGTTCAACCAGAACCCCGCCGCGCCAGTGACCGACTATCGGAAGGCCTGGTTCCACGACCAGGAATTCCGTCAGGCCATTTCTCTTGCCATTCATCGTGACGACATGGCCAGGCTGGTGTACGATTCGCATGCCCAGCCGGCCGCCGCCATCGTGCCTACTTCCAATCGCGCCTGGAACAATCCCGCACTCAAAGCGCCTCGCTTCGATCCGGAGGCCGCCGAAAAGCTTCTAACATCGGCGGGGTTTCGCATGGAGAACGGCGGGTTGAAGGATCGCAACCATCACCCGGTGGAGTTCTCGATCATCACTAATTCGGGCAGTGCCACGCGGGAACGGTTGGCCGTATTGATCCAGCAGGATCTCGCCCGCATCGGCATCCGGGTCCGCCTGATTACGCTGGATTTCCCCTCTTTGATCGAACGCCTAACCCGCACCTTCGACTATGAAGCGTGCCTTCTCGGCATGGTGAATGACGACCTGGATCCCAACTCCCAGATGAATGTCTGGCTGAGCTCCGGTCCGAATCATCCCTGGTATCCCGAGGAAAAAAGTCCCGCCACGCCGTGGGAAGCGGAGATCGACCGGCTGATGGTGCAGCAAAGCCGCGAGACCAAGACAGCTCTCCGAAAGAAAGCCTTTGATCGCGTGCAAGAGATCGTGGCGCAACAGGCTCCGGTCATATTCCTGGTGGGCAAACACTCTTTGTGCGCCTACGGCCCGCGCGTCGGAAATGCCTCGCCTTCTCCGTTCTTTCCGCAGACGTACTGGAACATCGATCAACTTTACGTGCGCGCGGAACACTAATGAACCAATTGCTTCAGGTGCGCTGTAGCGCCGGCTATGTCGCTTCGAACCCGGTCCTGGACGGTTTGGAATTCTCCATCGGCGAAGGCGAAGCTTTCGGCCTGGTGGGCGAGAGCGGAGCCGGTAAGAGCACGGTTGGCCTGGCATTGCTGAATTTGCTCCAGTGGACCGGCGGTTGGGTGACGGGCGAAGTCCGCTTCCGCGGACAGAATCTCCTGACATTGCGCGAGCGCGAGATCCGGCGCATCCGCGGAAAGGAAATAGCGCTGGTTCCCCAAAGCCCATTGGCATCGCTCAACCCTGCGTTGCGCCTGGAAGCTCACTTCAAGGAAGCGTGGAAGGTACACCGCTCGGAGCCTTGGCGCAGTGCTCAAGACCGTGTTATGGAGCTGCTCGCCGCCGTTCAGTTGCCATCGAACGACGGATTTTTGAAGAGGTATCCCCGGGAGCTGAGCGTAGGGATGGCGCAGCGACTGGTCATCGCCCTGGCGCTGCTGCACCAGCCGGCGCTGGTGATCGCGGACGAACCGACCAGCGCTTTAGACCCGGTAACTCAAGCCGACATTTTAAGACTGTTCGCCGACATCAACGCGAGCGGCTCGGCCCTTTTGTATATCTCGCACGATCTGCCTTCCGTAGCTGCACTGTGTGCCCGCGTCGCGATTTTACAGCGAGGTCGTGTGGTAGAGGAGGGCTTGTGCGATGAAGTGTTTCGGAAGCCGGCGCACCCGTACGCGCACCGGCTAATTCAGGCAGTCGCGGTCTGGCCGCCGCGGTAGGTAAGACACCGCTCCCTTTGGTCACGGCTCCGTAACCCAAACCCACACGAACCCCCGCTCCCTGACGGTCGCGGTTCGGTAACCCACGGGTACACACCGTTACCGAGCCGCGACCACAGGGAGCGGTCTTTGCTAGTTGCCATCTCCGTCAAACGAACTCCCCCACATGGCTGAGCTGCCCCACATCGCTGAGCTGCCCCACATCGCGGAATTGCCCCACATGGCCGAGCTACCCCACATCGCCGAGCTGCCCCACATCGCCGAACTGCCCCAGAGAACCGATGTTCCCCACATGGCCGATGTGCCGCTGGTGGGCGCCATTACCATAGAACCCCAAACCGCCGTGTTCAGCCAAGGGGCTGAGCTGTTCCACAAGGCAACCGGGCTAGAAGCCATGTACATGCTGCCTGTGGATTGCACGTAGTTCGCTTTTGGAGACAGTGCCGGCCGGGTTGCCGTATCGTGGTCTCCCAGGGCTGCCTGGATATCCAGATACCCGGCTCCAATCGTGAGGGCGTCATAGTAGTCGGTGTAAGAAACGCCCCCATCCACAACCGTGGATTGAGCCGGAAAGACCTTGTAAGCCGTCTTCATCAAGCGCGCTTTGATGGTGTCGGGCGTGATCCCCGGTTCGCGGCCAATCAATAATGCGGCGGTCGCGCTGACCACCGGAGCCGCCATGCTGGTGCCGTTCAAAGTGAGATAGGCCGGCGCGCCCGAGAGTCCGTAGCTGGAAGGCGGCACTATGTTTCCGGGATACTCACCCGCTAGCGTCGAGCCTGGCGACAGCACCGAGATCGTCTCGTTGCCGGGGGCCACGATGTCGGGTTTGATGATCCCGTCAACAGTCGTCGGGCCCCTAGAACTGTAGCTGGCCACGAGGTCATCGTTGCGGGTATCGGTGTCCATCGGTTTCATGGCCCCGACCGTGATGACATAGGGGTCATTGCCCGGTGAAAGGATGGTCGAATAGCCCATCCTGCCCCCGTTGCCCGCGGCCACAACCACCGTGATGCCTGCTTTCCAAGCCTGCTCGACGGCGATGCACAGCGGGTCCAGCAAATACGTCTCCTGGATCGGCCGCCCCAGCGACAGATTCATCACTTTGATGTTGTACTGGTTTTTGAGCGAGATGGCCGTCGCGATCGCCGAGATCACGACCGAATCGCTGCTGCCGCCGCTGGCGTTGAGCACCTGGAGGTCGACCAGGTTCACGCCCGGTGCGATTCCGGCAAACATATTGCTGCCGTTCTGAGAGCTGAAGCCGTTTCCCGCGATGATGCCGGCGACGTGAGTGCCGTGGCCGTAGGGGTCGCCCTGCAGGCCCACGAAGGATTGGCGGTACAGTGGACGCGGCAGATCCGGAACATTGGCGATTCCGCTATCGAGCAGAGCAACCGTTACGCCGGAGCCCTTCAGGTTGAGCGACCAGGCAGCGGGAGCATTTACGGCATATTCGTAGTGATCGTAGCTGCCTGCCACCGGCCGGTCGGGCGTGATGTAGGTGACATTTGGGTTGTTAGAGAGTCCCTCGAGCTCGTCCGGCGTGACTTCCATCAGGACGCCGTTGATGATGGGAATGTCCTGCAGTATAGTGCCGACGAGATTCAGGACCTGCTGCACCAGTCCAGGAGGGGTGCGCTGCACGATCACGTTGATTTTCGGTGGGAGATTGTTTCCCTGCAGATCCGGGGAGAGCTTACTTGAGTCTCCGAGTGCGATTTGGCTTAGAAGCGTTCCCCAAAGCAGTACCAGCAGTGCACGTTTCTTCATTCCGGCCCCCCAGTTACCCTGTAAACTCCTGACAAACTGTTCATGAATCGATTCTGGGCTAGGCCAAAGAGGGAAAAAAGTTCTGGGGGTACTGGGGGAGGGTTGGCAGTACTGGGGGCCGCGTGTGGCGCAGCCCGCCAGATATAAGGTGGACCCCGGCTATCGGTCTACGCCGAACGCTAACAATACGTTGCCAGCCAGGCCGCCGCGCGCCGGGTAGCCGGACAGCGTAAACAGCATGCCGCCCGCGACCACTGGTCCGGCCACGTCGATGGCTCCGCCATGTGCAGCGATGCCGTTCACCGCTTTGTATTCGTGCGCCGTGTCGTAGTCCCACAGGATTTTCCCATTGGCCGTGGAGTACGCGCGCAAATGGCCATCTTCCGCGCCGGACCACACCAGGCCGGGCGTCGCCGTGACCGCGGCCGACTGGGCCGGGCTGCAGGGCCGACGATCGCCACATCCTGGCGGCGGCGTCTGCCACATCCGCTCGCCGTTGTCGATGCGAAACGCGAACATGCCGCCGCCCTTGTTGGGATCCAGATCGTAGACGCGGTCGTTACTGCCCGGTTTGAAGGCCAGTTGGAAACGAATATCGGACAGAGCCACGTAGACGTTGCGCCCCTCGGTGGCGATGCCCCATTCGATTCCGCCCACCGTTCCGCCTTCCCCGATGCGTGCCTGCCACAGTGTCTTTCCCTTCTGGTCCGGATCGACCGCGTACACTACGGCCGACTTCTGCCCCAACAGGAGCGCCCGCTTGCCGTTGGGTTGCGAAACCAGAATGGCCGATGCCGCAAAATCGAAATCCGGGCCATCCGAATCGGGACAGTTCACCTTTCCGGGAAGCTGGCAGGAGCTGTTCCAGGAATCCTTGGCGGTGAATTGCTTGGACCAGAGAATCTCGCCAGTGGACATGCGCAGAGCGACCAAGGCATCGCTCATAGCGGTGGGCGGATCGGAATAGTTGTCGCCGGTGGTGATATACATCGTGTCGCGATCCGGATCGAGCGTCGGAGCCGTCCACACGCCGGCGCCCGAAGGTCCGTAGGCCGCGGCGCCCTGCTTCGTCTTGGGGCCCTGTTTGGCCACTTCGGCGATCGTGTATCGCTTCCACAGCACTTTGCCGGTGGCCGCATCCAGAGCCGATTCGCTCCCGCGGAACGTGCAGCACTGATACCCGGGCGACACCGAAAGGGCTTCCTCGCGCGAGGCTGCGCCGATATAGAGACGGCCTTGATGGTAAACAGGCGTCGCGGTCACGGTCTCGGCCGGATGTTCGTCGGCGCGCATCTTCCACAACTGCTTTCCACTCATTCCATCCAGCGCGTAAATATAGCCGGCGGAATCGCCGAAGAAGAGCGCGGGATTACCGGCGATCTCTCCCACCGTGATCCCCGAGCGCACCTGCGATTGCACAGCGGTAGTCCAATAGACGCAGCCGGTAGCCGCGTCAAGAGCGTAGACGCTGCCATCCTGGGCGCCGGCAAACACCCTTCCGCGATACACGGCGGGCTGCGAACGCAGCGTAGAGGTGTCCGCGAACGCGAACGCCCACTTCAATTTCAAGCGGGGCAGATCGCCGGGTTCGAGACCGGCGCCCTTGGCGTCCTGAAACCGGGTGTTCGCCAGGCCGCCGCCCCAACTCGCCCATGAGGGACCCTGACCCCATGCCGCGCCCGCCGGACACGGGTTGGCGATCTCCTCGCGCTTCCGTTGCGCTGTGACTGCCGTGCCCAGGAAGTTCGCGAGCTTCATGCGTTCATCCCCGGACAGGGGCGCCGCCTGCGTCTTCATGACTCCGGCCTCGAGCGTCTTCTGAATGGCCACCGGCGTCATGGTCTTCAAAACCGCAATCTGCGGAATGCGCCCGCTCGCTCCCGCGGCGGACTGATGACAGGACGCGCAGTGTTTTTCGAAGAGCTGTGCGGCGTAAGGGTCGGCGGCGGCGCAAAGCACAAGCGGCGCGATCAGCAAAAGGTAGAGGGACCTCATCGTACGAAGGAGTATATATCAGGTGAGGATAGTGGCGCAGCCTCTCAGGCTGCCGCGCCGGCACTCATGCCGGCGCTTGCTGGAGTCTGATGAAGACGGGTCGAGATGATTCTCGACCCGGCAGGCAGAGCGCCTGCGCCACTATTGCGTCGATACCACGGATGAAGGATCGGCCCGCTCGATGCGAGATCCAAACCGTTCAGGATCAGTTGCAAATGAGTTGCTGATTTTTATTGACTGGAACGGGTGCGTTCCTTAATATGTACGGAAGACTGGATACGTCGTGCAAACCAGTCGCAACTAGGCAAGGTTTGAAACCGGACAGGCACGAGTGCCTGTGCTACCGGAAGCAGACGGTCTCCACGGCTAACTTTTGGCGAAGCACCGTGGAGACCCGGAATCGACAACCCGGAAGGCTGCGACCCCCATCATTATAAGGCAGTCAGCCGCGGAGTAGAGAGACGGTCTATGCCGAAGAATAAGGATGGAATCGCGAAGCGCGGCGCGTGGCCGCTGGTCGTACTGCTTGTCCTGCTGGGTTCGTCTCTTTGGGCGAGCGACGGGGGAAGCCTATTAGGAACCATTACCGATCCCAGCGGCACCGTGATCCCCGGCGCTCGAGTCACGGCTCTAGAAACCGCGACGGCCGTGAAACAAACCATCACCACCGATGGCCGCGGATTCTATTCATTCCAGAGTCTGCCAGTGGGACGCTACGACGTCGAGATCGATGCCTCTGGGTTTACGCCTCTCCGGCGCACGGGTGTCACCATCGATGTCAACAGCAAGGTTGTAGTAGACGCGTCACTAGCCATCGGAGAGAGGACTGAGAGGCTAACCGTTTCCGAGGCGGCAGTGCATGTCGAAACTGCCGACACCCAGCGGGGCGAGGTCATCACGGGAACGCAGATGACGGCGGTCCCGCTCAATGGGCGGAGTTACACGGACCTGCTCTCCCTTCAAGCGGGTGTTGTTCCCGTCACATCTCTGACGTCCGACACGACGCAGGATGTGGGCGTGAGTGCATTTTCTCCCTCCGGCGGTTTGAACCCCGGAACAATCTCAATCAACGGCCAGCGGGAGTTCGCCAACAGTTTTGTACTGAATGGCAGCGATGTCGAAGAAGACGTCAACATGGGGACGGCGATCGTTCCCAATTTGGATTCCATCGCCGAATTCCGAATTCTCACGAGTAACTTCGACGCGGAACACGGCGAGTTCAGTGGAGGCCAGATCGAGGTGGTAACGAAGTCCGGAACCAATGCCTTCCACGGCAATGTTTTCGAATTCCTGCGCAACACGGATCTGGATGCCCGCAACTACTTTTCGCCCGCTCGCGGCGAGTTTGACCAAAACCAATTCGGAGGCACGCTGGGCGGCCCGATCCGGAAGAACAAGGTTTTCTTTTTCGGCGATTATCAAGGCACGCGGCTGACTCAAGGAATCGATACGGGACAGATCCCGGTCCCCTCCCTTCAAGACCGTACCGGCAATCTATCCGATGTTGCGAGTTCGTTTACGACCGTCGACCAACATGGGAACCCGGTCCCGACCACCGTGAGCGGACCTTATTGGGCCAGCCAGCTTTCGCAAAGGCTCGGCTATGGCGTGAGCGCAGGCGAGCCTTATTATTTCCCCGGATGCACCAATGCGGCGCAGTGCGTTCTGCCCAACGCGGCGATTCCGCAAAGGGCGTGGTCCGCTCCGGCAACCAATCTTCTGAAATACATCCCTGCTCCCAATAATCCAAACGGCACTTTTTCGACTTCATCCTATAACTCGACCTTGCGCGATGATAAAGGAGCTTACCGGCTGGATGGAGCGTCGCGCTGGGGAATGTTATCCGCGTACTATTTTCTGGATGGCTGGTCGCAGAACAACCCATACCCGGTGGCTCAGGGTGGCGCGAATGTCCCCGGTTTCAACGCTCTAAATTCCGGGCGTGCGCAACTGATGGCCCTGGGCGGCACCAAGACGTTCGGTTCCACCGCCGTCAACGAATTCCATTTCAGCTTCATGCGCGACGCCACGGACCTGGGTCAGCCGATTGGCGGCGTCGGCACCAGCCTCGCGTCGCAAGGGTTCGTGGTAGGTCAGAACACGCCCGGCATCATCCCGTTGTCACCGCAAACCGAAGGCGTGGAAAGCGTCAATTTTAATAACTTCTCGATTGGGACGAATACCAACGAGCTGAAGCAAGTTAACAATACTTTTCAATGGCGCGACAACTTCTCAAAAGTTGTGGGGCCGCACACGATTAAGCTAGGCGGTGAGTTCCACTACGATCAGGTCAACACCAATCCTATTGCCCAGTTGAACGGCAATTTCATATTCTTCGGCAGCGAGACCGGCGTTGATTTCGCGGACTTCCTGCTCGGCATTCCGAGTCAATACAACCAAAGCCAGCTTCAGGCTTTCTATGGCCGCAATAAATATGTTGGACTGTACGCGCAGGATAGCTGGCGGTTGCGCAAGAACCTGACTCTGAACTACGGCCTGCGCTGGGACCGCATTGAGCCCTGGTACGAAAAATACAATCAGATCGCCACGTTTGAGCCCGGCCGGCAGTCCGTTGTTTTCCCGGGTGCGCCTGCCGGCATCCTGTTTCCAACCGATCCAGGCGTGCCGCGGACGCTGGCTCCAGCCGGGAATCTGGATTTCGCGCCGCGCATCGGGTTGGCGTACTCGCCGACCGCCGGCAAAGATAGCTTGCTCGGCAAGATCCTGGGCGGCCCCGGCAAGACCAGCGTGAGGGCCAGCTATGGAATGTTTTACACCGCAATCGAGGCGCTGACAATTGGAATCAGTAGCGCGAATGCGCCCTATGGCACCACGTACACCAGCCCCGCTCCGCCGCTGTTTGAGACACCATTCATCACAGCCGCCAACGGCCAGAATGTGGGCCAGTATTTTCCGGTTCAAACGGCACCGTTGAACACGACAGCAGGCCACCCGGGCACGAATCTCGATTGGTCGCAGTTCGAACCCATCAGCGGGATGCCCAACTATGCGACCGATAACAGAATTCCCTACACGCTGGAATACATGCTCTCGATCGAGCGCGGTTTCGGAAGCAACACCGTGCTCGACGTAAGTTATGTGGGCACGCAGGCACATCACCTCCTGGTGCTGAGGGAGGCCAATCCCGGCAACCCCGCACTCTGTCTGCAGCTCAGCAACCCGGCCAACCTGGCGCCCGGCCAAACCCCTTGCGGTCCATTCAGCGAAAGCAATGTGTTCATCACCGCATCAGGACAAGTGATCAATGGCACCCGGGGACCCCTGGGACCGAATTTCGGAAGCGACACCACCGAGACCACCATCGGCAACTCCAACTACAACTCCCTGCAGATCACCTTGCGGCACACCAGCGGACCGCTGCAGTTGCTGGCGGCATACACGTTCAGCAAGTCCCTGGATCAATCTTCCAACCTGGGCGAAGAGGTCAACCCGCTCAATCCCGCGCTCAGCCGGGCCTTGTCGGCTTTCGACATCACGCACAACTTTGTTGTGAGCTACAGCTACCGGCTCCCGGTGCAACGTCTTCTCCATGCCAAGAACCGTTGGACCGAGGGATGGGAGTTCTCCGGGATCACGCGCTTCAGCACCGGCCTTCCGGTGACGCTTATCAACTACGGCGACAACTCGTTGTTGGGCGCGGAGCCAAACGGGATCAACAACTATGGCATTGATGAACCGGATGTGGCGGCTGGACCCCTGAATCTGAATCACAATCCACGAAACGGGCAGCCGTATTTTAATGCCGGGCTGTTCAGCGAGAATGCCCTGGGGACTCCAGGCAACGCTTCATGGCGCTATTTCCACGGCCCCGGAATGGCGAACTTCGATATGGCGGTTCTTAAGAACCTGCGGGTGACTGAATCGAGATCCCTGCAGCTCCGGCTCGAAGCCTTCAATGTCTTCAACCACGCGCAGTTCTTTGGACCACAAGCCGTTGACGGGAATATCAGCAGCGCAACGTTCGGCCAAGCTATCAGCGCGGCAGCTCCGCGGCTGGTACAAGCAGGTGCGAAGTTTACGTTTTGAGTACAATATTCCATGGTTTCCCCAAGGATCACCCGCCGCCGCCTCTGGAAGGGTGCTGCCGCGTTTGCCGCCACGGCAGCCGCAGCACTGATGCCTCCGAACGTGCGGCGTGTGTTGGCCCAACCGCAATCGAGTGCCGGTTCGTTCCGCGACATCAAACACGTGGTTATCTTGATGCAGGAAAACCGATCGTTTGATCACTATTTCGGAACCCTGGCGGGTGTGCGCGGGTTTGGTGATCCCGAAGCGTTGCAGCTCTCTACTGGCCGATCCGTGTTTCACCAGCCGGACTCAGATAACCCCCACGGATACCTTCTACCGTTTCATCTGGACACGCATGCGAGCAACGCTCAAAAGATTCCTACGACCGGGCACAGCTGGGCCGTCCAGCACAAATCATGGAATGGTGGCCGGATGGATCGATGGATACCCGCCCATCGCCAGGTGGACGGTATACGGGCGCCCTATGTCATGGGTTTCTACAATCGAGCGGATATTCCGTTCCAGTTTGCTCTGGCTGAGTCCTTTACGATCTGCGACTCATACCACTGCTCTGTCTTCGGCCCGACGTGGCCGAACCGAATGTATCTGATGACAGGCATGATTGATCCCAAGGGGAAAAATGGTGGACCTATTATCAGTAACACGAGCCCGGCTGGCGGGTACACCTGGACTACCTACCCGGAGCGATTACAGAAAGCTGGCGTGAGCTGGAAGGTCTACAGGCAACAGGACAGCTACAACTGTAATATGCTTCAGAACTTCAAAGTTTTCCAAGAGGCCCCAACGGGTTCACCTTTGCATGCTCGAGGAATGGGGATCGATCCGGAAGGTCAGTTCGAGTACGACGCCGTACACGACAAATTGCCGGCAGTTTCCTGGATTATTCCGACCAGTTTTCAGTGCGAACATCCGGATTTCATGCCCGCGGACGGAGCCGCCTTTGTTGCCGCCAAAATCGATGCGATCGCGGCGAATCCGGACGTCTGGGCCAAAACGGCCTTTATCCTCAATTACGATGAAAACGATGGGCTCTTCGACCATGTCCCGCCGCCGGTTCCTACGAGTCACTATCCGCATGAGTTTGTTGGCGGTGTTCCGATAGGGGGCGGGTTCCGGGTTCCCTGCATTGTCGTCTCGCCTTGGACGGCGGGAGGCTGGGTATGCAGTCAGACATTGGACCATACGTCCGTGCTGCAGTTTCTGGAAAAGTTCACTGGTGTCCGCGAACCTAACATCAGCGAATGGCGTAGACAGACCTTTGGCGATCTAATGGCAGCGTTCCGCTTCGGAGAACCCGCTGGGAAGCCGCCCATACTGCCCAATACCAGCGGCCCTCTCAGCTTGGCCAAATATGAGGCTATGAACCTGCCCAAGCCAACCTTGCCATCTGGCGATCAGCAGCCGCCAAAGCAGGAGCAGGGCCGAAGAAAGCGCACTAGTATTTGATAGCTAGTGGGGCAGCGCCATGCGCTGCCCGGCCAACTCGGCAGCGCATGGCGCTGCCCCACTGGAGGTTCTATTGCGCCGACGCGATGGTGCGGAACCGGGCCTGCCACTTGGCGCGCATCGCGGCGCGGTCCACTTCCTGTCCGCGCAGGTACACCTTGTTGATCCGTCGCGTGTTGGCAATGTTTTCCAGGGGATTGGCGTCGAGCACAATGAAATCGGCGCTCTTGCCCGCGGCCACCATCCCGGTATTGAGATGCGCCATTTCGGCGGAATCCCGCGTCGCCGCGACGATGGCTTCAGCCGGTGTCAGGCCCATCCACACCCAATTCTCCATTTCCAGTTGTCCCATCCAGCCGATGAAGAACCGCGTCTGGCCGGTGTCGCTGCCCAGCGTAATCTTCATGCCCGCCGCCCTGAGTTTCAGAGCATTGGTGGCGCCCATCTGCCGCAGGTTCTTGCGGGCACGATCGAGCGATTCCGGCGTCATTTTCGCTAAATAGTCGCCCCAGTGTTCCTGGATCTGCTGGGGAGAAATGGTGTCGCGCAGCAGCGGATCGTCCCAGACCTCCCTGGCCGATGCGGTCCACCCCGCGCCCGGATTGAACCACATGTTGGGCCGATCGTTCTTGGCGATGCGCTCCTTGATCATCGCGATGAACTCGTCATCCGGCACCTCGCCGCCGCGCACCGGAAGGTGCAGCCATCCCTCCACGCCGGCTTTCATCAGCAGCTTGGCATCGGCCAGCGTAACATTGTGGGCTGCCACCGGCACGTTGAACTTGTGCGCCTCGTCGATGATCGCCAGATAGAGCGGCGGCGTGAGTTTCTTGGTGCGTCCGCCGCGGTCGTCCACCCAGATCTTGATGAACTCGGGCTTCATGCGGATATTGTCGTCAACGGCGGCGCGCGCCTCCTCAACGGTTGTGACCGGATACGGAACGTCCATTCGGGAAGGGTGGCCGTTGGCACCGGAGCCAGGCCAGGCAATCCCAGTGCCCGCCGTGCGAAACAGCGCCGCGCCCGGAATGATCTCGTCGCGCACGCGCAGCGGCACATCGCCCCAGCCAGTCCTGCCGCCGTGCAAGTCGGAACGGTCCACCAGGTCGCCGATGCCGATGATGGCGCTGAACCCGTAATAGGCCAAGCGCTGCAAGTGGTCGATGAGATTCTCGCGCGTGAAGTACTCCTTCGCCATGGTGCCATCGACGTCGTGCTGAAACCCGATGTGGCCGTGGAGATCGACCTTGGTGGGCATCACGGTCTTGCCCGTCAGGTCGACGCGCGCCGCCCCGTTGGGAATCTTTAGCGCACCGCGCCGGCCGACCAGCGTGAATTGAGTGCCCTCGACGATGAACGCGGAGTTCTCGATGGGTGCGCTGCCATCGCCAGTGATGAGCCGCGCCCCTTCGAAAACGGTCACGCCGTTCGAGCCGGCTTGGCTCAGCAAACGGAACCAACCGCCGGCCGCGAGCAAGAGGCACGTCACCGCCAGGATATAAGTTGAGGTTCTTTTTGTTCGGCGCATAGATTGTCTCCGTTAACCGCTCCCTTTGGTCACGGCTCGGTAAAACGCATCGTCGCGTTGTAAACTCGCCGCCATTACCGAGCCGTGACCAGAGGGAGCGGTCTCTCTCTACGTTCGATCGAGGTTCTTGTAAATGGCCTCGACGTTGGCACTGAAGCGGTCTTCTAGCGATGTCCGCGAACCGCTGTAGACGGTGAACTTGTTCTGGTTCTCCGCGGCATAGCTGGCATAACCGTTCGCCTGGAGCGTTTTGACTGAAGAGATGGTGAGCGTCTTCTGCAACTCCACGAGTGTCTTGCCGGCTTTCTTGCCGCTTTCCACCAGCCCGGTTAGCTCCTCAATATAATTCCGCATTTGAATTGCCCGTTGATGGTTCGGCTGGACAGGGCCGTGACCGGGCAGGATGCGGGCGGCCGCCAGTTGTCCGATCGAGTCAATGGTGCGCGGCCACTCTCTGGGGTAGCCATCGGCTATGTTCGGCAGGAACCCGATGATCGCGTCCCCCGATGCAACGGCTCGCTTCTGCGGGCAGAACACTACCACATCGCCAGCCGTGTGTGCCCTTCCGTGGAACTCGATGTGGAGGTCGTGCGCGCGGTCCTTGATGACATGCGACTGCGCGAAGGCAATGTCCGGCAGCTCCGGGACAAAGTTCTTCATCTCCTCCAAATAATCCTTGGCCTGCTGGATCTGCTGCCGATAGAAATCCTTGTCCGCCGGCGAGGTCGCTTTGGCCGCGCGGGCCTCGAGGCCATCGATGATCTGGGGCACACCGGAGAGTGAATCCTTCAAACGGTTACGCGCGTTATCCGCCAGCAACTGTTTGGTGGTCTCGCTGGCGATAATCTCGACCTTCGCGCCGGCCGCTTTGTAGGCCGCATCACCCTGGGTGTGGTCCCAATGGAAATGCGTGTTGACCAGGTAGCGCACGGGCTTGGGAGTGACCTCTTTCTGGATCTGGGCGATGAGCGACGCCGCCGCTGAGGGCTTGGAGTGCGCATCGACCACCAGCACATCCTGCGAATTCACAAAAATGGCGGCATTGCAGTTGGTGAGCGCCTGCGGGTGTGCCAGAGCGAAGTAAACGCCGTCGGTGACTTTTTGGATATCGAACAGCCCGGCGCTGGCGGTACGCGCCTGAGCCCGCGCCCAGGCAGCGCGGAAAAATCCGGCTTCCAACACGGACGCCGCGGCCAGTGCGCCGCCGGTGATTTGCTGGAAGAAGTCGCGGCGGGAATGAGCGTGGTGATGATGGTGCATGATCGCAGAGCATATCATTCTCGTTCAGCGAAGTGTATGGCCGGCGGCGTCGGTAGTGGGTCAGTTTCCGGAATGGGCGCTTCCAATCCAAGTGACGAGGAGAAATAGTGCGGTGGGGCATGCTTTAGCTTGCCCCGGCGGCGCCTGACCATGAGCAATCCTCATAAGTGCTCGGCCTCGGAATGTCCAAAGTCCACCCACGTTTCGATGATTTGAGGGCAAGCTAAAGCATGCCCCACCACGGCAAAGTCCAAACTGACCCACTACCGGCGGCGTCGCACGGTCGATTCTGGTAGACTACGGCTACTCGTAAGCGGAGGTGACACGTGATAATCCTTCGTCGCATAGTTGTAGCCGCCGCGATGGCTGCCATACTGATTGCGATCTCGACGCCCGCTCGCGCGCAGTGGCTGAATTACCCGACCGCCGGCATCCCCAAGACGGCCAGCGGGGCGCCGAACCTAACCGCGCCTACTCCGCGGACCGCGGACGGTAAGCCGGATCTCTCGGGACTATGGGGCAACCTTTGCCCGGTCGGCAAGGAAATGGTGTTGTGCGCTCCGGAGGTTGCCGTTCCGCAAGCATTCGGCGATATCGGCCGGGCCGTCAAAGGCGGTCTGCCCTATCAGCCGTGGGCCGCGGAGATTGTGAAAGCACGCCGCGCGGAGAACGGAAAAGACGATCCCACCACGCATTGCCTGCCCGGCGGAATCGCGAAACTGCATACCGCCGCGTTGCTCCGGAAGATCATTCAGACTCCCGGCCTGGTGGTGTTTCTGAGCGAGCGCAACGCGTCCTACCGTCAGATCTTCACCGACGGCCGCCCCCTGGAAGAGGACCCGAATCCCTCATGGAATGGCTATTCTACGGGGCACTGGGACGGCGACACGCTGGTGGTGGAGACCAAGGGTTTTGAGGACGGTCAGTGGCTCGACCGCAGCGGCAGCCCCCTGACCAGTGCGGCCAAGATGACAGAGCGGTTCCACCGCCCGAACTACGGGACGCTGGAAATCGATCTCACGGTCGATGACTCCAAAGCGTATACCAAGCCTTGGTCCATCCACCTCAGCCAGGCGATCGTGCTCAATACCGAGTTACTCGATTACATCTGCCTGGAAAACGAGAAGGACGCCTCGCATTTGGTGGGCAAGTAACCGTTACTCCCGATGACCGGCGCAAAACCGAGAGAGTACGATCCGTTCGTCCGCGGTCGATTTCCGGTTGGTGTGCGGACGAACCAGGCGCTGGACACGGTGCGAAACCGCCTGTTCCCGTGCGAGATCTGGTATCCCGCGGCGGCGCAACATGCGGGCCAGGATATAGCGCCGGGAACGCGGGATTCCTTCACGGCGCCGGCTCGAGACACGCCACGGGGCCAACTGGCCGTACGCGATGCCGCAGCCGAGCCCGGAACTTACCAGCTGATCGTGTTCTCGCACCATAGTGGCGGGCACCGGCGCGCAGCCACGTTTCTTTGTACTCACTTGAGCAGCCACGGATATGTGGTCGCGGCTTTAGATCACTCAGAGATCCTGGCTCCGGAACTGGGGCGTAGGGATGGTGAGACTGCCGAGCAATTGGCTGCGCGCGTGGAAGCCATCATTGCGAGCCGCGTGCCGGATATGCGCTTTCTCCTCGATCATCTGCTGAGTGGCGCGGGGTGGGACTCAGAAGCCCGCGTTGATCCGACTCGGATTGGAATCGTGGGACACAGTTTCGGAGGTTGGACGGCACTCGCTGTACCTGAGGTCGATGAGCGCATCCATGCGGTGGTTGCGCTCGCACCCGGCGGAAATTCCAAGCCCAGGCCGGGAATTCTCCCACTGAAACTTACTTTCCATTGGGGGCGCGACGTTCCGACGCTGTATCTGGCAGCCGAGGACGATGTTCCGATCCCCCTCGCCGGTGTGCACGAGCTCTTCGAGAGAACTCCGGCGACGAGACAGATGGTCATCTTGCGTCGCGCCGACCATCTACACTTCATGGATAACGTCGAGCAAGAGCACGAGACCATGCGGGCCATGTCGTTGCCCGGCGCGGCGGCTTGGATTACGAAGGAAATGCGGCCGATTGCGGAACTCTGCTCGGGAGAACAGGCTCACTTATTTGTGCGCGGACTGACGCTGTGCCACATGGATGCAATGTTGCGGCAACATGAGGAAGCGCGGCGGCTTTTGGCCGGCGATGTGGTAGCTGAGCTCGCATTGCGCGGTGTCGACGTATTGGTGCATCAGCGTCAGGCGGAGCACGGCTAACTTGCGATTCCGGTTTTCAGCTGGTTCGACACTGCCGTCGGGCAATGAAGAAGACCAGACCTGCGGCTGCCAGCCCCAGCGACACCACCGCAGAAGGCTCGGGAACTGCGCCGGGCGTCTCGGTGACTCCCACCGTGAGGAAATCCACGGCCCAGCCATCTCCGCCATCGCCACCCTCATCGATGGAAAGAGTCAAAACATGGCTTGCTAAGTCGATGGAGGGATCGAGCCCAATGGTGAAGAAATGAACCACAGGTCCCGTCTCGTTCAACGATTCCAATGCCGTGGTCAGCGCCGCGTCCGGCGATCCGTTTACCGTGACGATGAACGGCTGGCCGAATACAGGGAACTGGAAATCATCTGCGGCGATACCCAGAGTCAGAGATGTCAGGGTGTCACCAGGGGTGAGCAGTGAGCTGTAGTCAAGCGTCATGACATCTGGCCCATTGATTCGTTGGGAGGCGGCCGAATATCCGTCGTGCGCCGCGGTTTGGGTGCTTCCGACGTAGATCTGGTCCGTACCTGGAAAATCTCCAGCACTGGGAGAGAACGGATAGCCGTGGGAATATGAGTTGGTCGCCAGGGTCACCACGCCCGGAGCCAAACCCTGCAAGGTCGCGCCCGCGGTCGGATCGGAAGTGCCATAGCAACCTGTGCCTAAACAATCTTCGGTACCGTAAATGGCCACGTCAGCCCGCCCTAGAATGGCTCCGCCTGCCAATACGAGAACTAACGCTGAAAATCGACTGAGCATTTCTCTCCTCCGCAGCTTCATAACGTCAGAACGCACCCGCTGACTTTTGTAACGGAAGTTACAGTACTACTGGAACATTGGTTGGGCGTCGGTCAGTATAACCTGACACCTTTTGATTGAACCTTCTTTTTTCGATCCGTAGCACAGAGCGGTACTAGGGAAGAATTGCACAGCCTAGTTCCGGCACCCTCGACCCGCCTATCACACAGGGTTTTGACACCGCCCTCCGGCCATCAATAGGATTGGAGTCCCTAGGAGGGGCACGACGCGGCCGATTGCGGAACTTTGCTCCGGGGAACAGGCTCACTTGTTTATGCGGGGATTGGCACTGTGACCGGAACATTTCTCGCTGAACGGCGTCAAACCTGATCGAACGGAAACTGGATTTGCATCTCCCGCCCATATGATGCGTTGTCCGCTCGCTCTCACCATACTTGCCGCTTTACTCCTCGGGCAGGACGCGGCGCTGGAACATGCGCGCCAAGTGAACATGGAACGCGCCGCGAACATGCCGAACTTCGTGGCGGACGAGTTCGCGGAGCGCTACACCCGGCGTTGGGACTCCTCGCAATGGAGACATGAAGACACCATGGAAACCGAGATCACGGTTAGAGGTATTCAAATCAGCCGGCAGAACTGGCGCAGAAATGGCAAACCAGTGAGTCCCGGCCCCGACGACATGCACATGCCCAGCACTGGATTCGGCGCCGCACTGAAGCCTCTATTCGATCGGGAATGCCCTACTACACTCGAATTCGCGGGCCACGATGAAGTTCATGGCAAACCGGCAGTAGTCTACGGCTTCCGTTCTCCGGCGAATGGCTGCTTCGGCAATTTGTATGGGAACTGGCGGTACAATCCCGCGCGGGCCGGGCGGATTCTCATCGACGAAGCCACCGGGGACCTTCTGCAGTTCGAAGAAGAAGCCACCGGATTCCCCAAGGGATTCGCGTTTTTTCAAAGGAATCAGGTCATGACCTGGGGATCGGTGAAGATCGGAGACGCCTCCCATTGGCTGCCGGTGGCCGCGGATTTTATTTGGCGCATGGGCAACGGGGAGTTTTATCGGACGACCATCGAGTACAAGAATCACCGGCACTTCGAAGCAGCCACCAACATTACCTTCAAATAGTGGGGTTACGAGGAAGCGCGGGCTCTTTAGGCGACTGCCGATTGCAGTCATAGCCGTAATGGGCATCGAAAAGCGAAAGAAAAATTCGAAATCAACGGCTCCAAATGAGGCGTTACTAGTGTATACTTTCGACCTCCCGGCATAGATCCCGGCTGGTAATCCGAGCCACAAAAGAGGAGTTTAGTGTAATGACGATGAAACAATTTGCATTACGGGCAGCGATAAGCGCTGCTAGTATGGGAATCGTAATCGCGGGCCTATCGATTCACTCCCCGCGCGTACAGGCGCAAGACACCGAAGCGATGCTTAGCCAAGTAGGCTTGACGATCGCGCCCGTCCCGCTGAATCTAGCCGGACTAGACCAGCAGATGGTGGGAGTAGGCAGCTATCTGGTGAACGCTATAGGCGACTGCAATGGTTGCCACACTGGCGGCGGCCCCCCAAACTTCAATTACACCGCAAACGGAAACCCATACTTTGTCCCGACTTTCTTTGGTCCCATAGAGATTACTCCGCAGACGAAGGTCGATCCGACTGTCTACCTGAGCGGCGGAATGGACTTCGGTCCAGTCGGGACTCCAACCGGGTCTGGTCCCTACGCGGGTCCGGACATCATCGCCAGAAACCTGACACCTAACAGCGCCGGGGTGCCGGAAGGGGGCATGACACTTGTACAGTTTAAGCAGATCTTGCGGGCTGGCACAGATTTTGACCAAATCCATCCGACCTGTACAGCAGCACAACTGGCAGCGATTAATGCAGGTACCACCCCACCTCCGGTTTGTATTCCCACTTCCCCCGGCAATACTACCAACGGTAATCTTCTCCAAGTCATGCCATGGCCAACCTTTTCGAACCTGACCGACTATGACATCGATTCCATCTACGCATATTTGAGCGCCATTCCCTGCATCGACAATAGTTCTAGCCCGCCGCCGGCAGGTGCCCCGAACGAGCTACGCAACGACTGCGGGACATCGACGGGGTCGACGGGGTCGGTGAAACAACGCAAAACTCGATGATCGTAACGAGAGTTATAGCCAAGAGTTTAAAGCCAGGGATCGAGGGGCTTGACACCGACCCCCAACCACAATAGGATCAGAGTCTTGAGGAGGGGCCCCAATGAGAATCTTCCTGTCGGCAACCATTGCCTTGTTCGCGGTATCGGCACAGGCGCAAGTCACGTTCACTAAGGACGTTGCGCCCATCTTGCAGGCTCGCTGCCAGTCGTGCCATCGGCCGGATACGTTTGCGCCCATGTCGTTGCTGACTTATGAGGACGCGCGGCCGTGGGCTAAATCGATCAGGCAAAAGGTCGTCGCGCGGGAGATGCCGCCGTGGTACATCGACAAGAACGTGGGCGTCCGCCACTTCAAGAACGACGTATCTCTGACCGACCAGGAGATTACCACCATCGTCCAGTGGGTGGACGGCGGCGCGCAGCGTGGGAATCCGAAGGACATGCCGGTGGCGCGCAAGTTCGACGATTCGGACCAGTGGCACATGACGCCCGATCTGATTGTCACCCTGCCGAAGGATCAGTTCGTGCAGGCCAAGGCGGCGGACCGGTGGATCGATGTTGTCGCCGATCCGGGCCTCACCGAGGATCGCTATATTCAGGGGATCGAGGTGAAACCGATCAAAGGTTTCCGCGCGGTCCATCATGTAACTACGTCGATGAAGCACGACGACGATGCGGATGACGGCGATAACGTCCAGGGCACTTTCCTCAATGAGTACGCGCTGGGCAAAAACGCCGACATGTTTCCGGAAGGCGCGGGCCGCTTGATCAAAGCCGGGACCAAGATCAACTTCAATCTGCATCTTCATGCTATCGGCCAGGACACCCCGGTCAACGTAGCTCTCGGTCTTAAGTTGTATCCCAAGGGGTACTCACCCAAGTACAACGAGACGACGGAGAAAATCGGCGATCCGAAAGATCTCGACCTTCCCCCCAACACAGACAGCGTGCGCTTCGATGCTTATAACACCCTGACTAAGCCGGCCCGCCTGCTGTCCTTCCAGCCCCACATGCACAACCGCGGAAAGGCCTCGTGCATGGAAGCGATCTATCCGGGCGGACACAAGGTGGAGATGATTAGTTGCGTAAGCCATTATCAGTTCGCCTGGCACCTGGTGTATCTCTACGATGACGATTACCAGCCGCTGCTGCCGGCGGGGACCGTACTGCACCTCACTTCGTGGTACGACAATTCGACCGGAAACAAGTTCAACCCGGATTCGGATAACACGATTACTTACGGGCAGCGGACCATCGATGAGATGGGTGGGGCGTGGGTCAGCTACTACAATTTGACGGACGAGGAGTACAAGCAGCAGGTGGCAGCGCGGAAGACGCGGCAAGCTCCCGTCGCGACCGAGTAGCCGATGCGAATTGGTTGGGCGGTCGCCGCCGCCTTCTCTCTCATAAGTGCCACGGGTATAAGTGTAAACGCCCAGGTACAGTACGCGAGCGGGCAGAATGTCGCTCCTACGTATGAAGGCTGGGAACACAACCCCGACGGCACTTACAGTATGGTCTTCGGGTATCTCAACCGGAATTACGAGGAGGAGGTCGACATCCCGATCGGCCCGAATAACTCGATTACTCTGGGCGGTGAGACCTTCGGCGATCGCGGCCAACCGACCCATTTCTACCCCAGGCGGCAGCGGTTCCTCTTCCGCGTGGTTGTGCCCAAGGATTGGGATCCGACCCAGAAGGTGGTCTGGTCGCTGACTTCCCGCGGCCGAACCGATCAGGCGAAGGGCTGGCTCCAGCCGGAATGGGAATTGAGTGAGGACGTCATCGTCGAGAATATGGGCGGCGGCGTGCCCGATCCGGAAAACAAACCGCCTACCTTAACGATTGGCCCGGTGCCGGCCGCCACCCTGGCAAACCCAGTGACGTTGACAGCTTCGGCCACGGATGACGGGCTACCCAAACCGTACCGGCGCGCCCCTTCCAACCCGGATCGCGACTCGCAGCCGCGCCGGCCGAGGGGCGTGCAGATCAAGTGGATTGTGTATCGAGGCCCCGGCAAGGTTACCTTTAGTCCGAGCGCCAGCGAGATCATACATGGGCAGCCAGTCACACTTGAGTCGAAGGTCGGCTTCAGTGCGCCAGGCACTTATGTGTTGCGGGCGACTGCCACTGATGGGCAACTGTTCACGTCGCGCGACGTCACGGTGAACGTAGGAACCCCCGCTCCCTAACGGTCGCGGTTCGGTGAAACGCCGCGTGGGGTTAAGCGGGCGCGTGGGGTTAAAGCGAGCGCGTGGCGTAAAGCGCCGCGTTATCGAACCGCGCGCGTCAGCAAGCGGAGGCTAATTGCTCTTCTCCGGTTTCGCACTCTCCACGCGGATCTGCTTGAGGGCGTCCGCACGGGTTTCCAGTTCGGCGCGACCCTGGGGGAATTGGTTCACTCTGAGAATGTGAGCGATGACATCGGCGTTCTGCGCGCGGGTGAGTTTGCCGGGGCTGTCCGCGGGCATCGACGTCCGAATCCTTTCGAATAAGTCGCCGACGGTGAGGCCATTCCAGTTGGAAAGGAATTCGCCGCCCATCAGGGGAGGGGCGGATTCACCGCCGTTGAGCGCCAGGCCGTGGCATGAGGCGCATTCCCGGCTGTAAACCGCCTCGCCGCGCTGGGCCTGTTCCTGCGTGTAGACACCGTCCCAGACTGAGCGCGAGGTCTGGGCTTGTAACAACGCGAGGCCGGCTAGTAGCAGAGTGACGGCGTTGCGGCTATTCCGCGCGCGGGAGGGTGTACGCGATGTATTCACCCGAGTAGTTCCCTCCGCTCACCGCGACAATGATGTACTGGCGGCCGTCCCACATATAAGTCATGGGCGAACCGCTCTGCGGCGCCGGCATCGAGACTGCGCCGACCTCCTTGCCGGTGGCCTTGTCGTAAGCGCGTAACATGGCCGCGCGGGGATGCGTTACCGACGTCATCTGGCTGTCGCCCAGAACCACCAACGTCTTCGTCACCACCAATCCCACGCTGCCGGGCTGTCCCGTGTTGGAAATGTTCATGCCCTTCAGCGCCGGATGGTTGCGCACCGCATCGGGCGTTTCGCCGTAGGGTACCTGCCACTGCAAGTCTCCGCGGTCCAGGTTGATCGCTGATATCACGGCGTACGGAGGCTTGATGATCGACAGGCCCTGAACCGTTAACCCGCCTACCGGTGGCGCAGCCGGAGCAGCCGCAGGGGCGGGTGCCGGCCGGCGCGGGCGCTGCGGAGCATCCGCCGCGCTACCGAACCCAGGCCCCTCAGAGACCTGGAATTCGGTATCGCTCCTCCCCATTACGTAGCGGATATCGGAAAACCCCGCCGGCGGCGTGCGCAAAGAAATCGGTGTGACGGCGGACTGATTGGCCTGCGCGTACACAATGTGCGTCTCCGGATCGTACGCGGCCCCGGGCCAGTTGGTTCCGCCGCTGGCGTTGCCCAGATTGATCGCCGCAAGCAGGCCTTTGGAATCGCCGACGATCGGCGGAAGGAACATCGGTCCGGTGCGGTAGCGCGCGATATTATCGCGTGCTTGTGCCCGCATTTCGGGCGTGAAGTCGATCAGGTCGTCCGGCACCTTCATGAAATTCCGGGCGTAGGCCGGCGGCTTGGTGGGAAACGGTTGCGTGGGCGCGGTCTTCTCGCCGGGCACATCGGACTGTGGCACGGGCCGCTCCTCGATCGGCCACACCGGCTGGCCCGTCACGCGGTCAAACACATACAGGAATGCTTCCTTGCTGGGAAGCGCGACCGCTTTGATGGCGCGGCCACCGACATTGATGTCGGCCAGGATGGGCGCCGAAGACAGGTCGTAATCCCAGATAGGATGATGCACAACCTGGAAATGCCACTTACGCTTCCCGGTCTTCAAATCGACACACACCAGGCTTTCGGCGAACAAGTTATCGCCCGGCAGCTCGCCGCCATAGTAGTCGGAAGTCGGCGTCTCTACCGGCAGATAAACCAGGCCGAGATCTTCATCTACGGTGATCTGCGTCCAGACACCCGTATTGCCGTTGGTGGCCCAGGAATTGTTCAACCACGTCTCGTTGCCGAACTCACCCGGTTTAGGAATCGTATTAAAAGTCCAGAGCAACTTGCCGTTGCGGACATCGAAGGCGCGCACCAGACCCTTGGTGTTGTTGTGCGTGACCACGGTCATACCTTCTTTGAAGGACGACCCGACGATCACCACGTCCTTGACCACAGTGGGCGTCGAATGCAGGCCGGCTTCCCCGGTTTCCAGATCGATCTGTTGCCCGGTGCCGGTCACCATTCCCACCTTCAGATCCACCATGCCGTCTTTGCCGAAGCCGCCGATAGGCTGGCCGGTATGCGCGTTGAGCTCCACCAGCCGATAGCCGGTGGTTACGAAAACGACGCGGTCGTCGCCCTTCCCGTCGGTCCAATACGAAAGCCCGCGGCCGGAAAGCTGGCGCGGTGCGATGGCCGCGCGATTTCCCTCGCGTAAGCTGTACACCCACATCTGCTCGCCGGTCTTGGCATCGAGCGCGACCACCGCGCGACGCGTACCTGCGGTGGTGTACAGAACGCCCTTGATCATTAGCGGCGTGCCTTCCAACTTATACTCCGGGCGCGTTCCCAGGTTGTCAGTCTTGAAACGCCATGCGACTTCTAACTGGTTGAAGTTGGATGCGTTGATCTGGTCGAGCGGCGAATACTTAGTACCCTTCAGGTCGGCCGTGTGGTGCGGCCATTCGCCGTTATTCGTGGAAGGTTGTCCGGCAGCCTGACCCCAGGCCGCGACGGTAAGGCACCCGAATCCTGCCAGTGTCAGCAAAATATTCTTTTGGCGCATATCACTCACCGAACGGAAACACTGACCAGGGCATTGGTCCAGCAGCACTGAAAGCCGCGGCCGCCATCGCCCGACCAGTCGTTGGCCACCACGCGCAATAAGTACTCTCCCGGCTCGCTGAACGTGGCGGTGGTTGTGGCTTTGCCGGAGAAGACGGTGTTCGCCGGCGCCGCGAAATCTGCTTTTTCGACTTCGGGCCTTTCCTTGGAAAATGTCACCGTGCCCGGCCCGCGCTGCTTGCTCCAACTTACTGTGACCGGTGCAAACTTGACTGGCGGCGCTCCCGGCGGCAGTTTGGCATCATCGGCCACCCACACCGTCAGTGCAAGCGGGTCTGACAGCGTAGCGTTCCGTTTGGTGAGGAGGGCCCGCGGGCCTTGCTGGAACGAACCTTTTTCTTCAAACCCGATGAAGGGCGGTGTATTGCCAGTCGCGTCGATCAGTGGCGAGAGTTCCCACAACGGATCGAGACTCATCGGAATCACGGTGGGAGAGCCGTTGGCGACCAGGGTCCAGGTGAGCTTCTGGGTCCCAAAATCCTTGGGCACGGTGATCGTAAACACGCCCCACTGCCGGTTGGGCAGGAAATGAGTCGGTTGGCCCTGGTCCGGCCCGCCGGGATCGATGCGATTGTTCGGGCCGATGGGAATATCCAGATCCTGCTTCAGGTTGCGATTGTAGTAACCCACAAGAATGCTGAAGCTGCCATCCGCATTCTTGAACCAGCCTTCAAAAGCGCCGGTAATGCTCTGCCCGGCGTTGTGCGCCGGTTCCATGGGCAACTGGTCTGCATGTAGGGAGGCCGCACACATCAAGACAGCCGCAGTATAAAGATGCTTCTTCATTTGATCGTACGATGCCACCGCTCCCTTTGGTCGCGGCTCTGTAACTTACCGAGCCGTGACCAAAGGGAGCGGTGCTTTAATTCGGAATCGCGGCCCGGCTCGGCGGCTTGTGCTGGGCGAGCCATGCCTGATAATCCTCATCGCTGATGTAAGTCACATTAACCCACGCGTGTGCCATCTCATCGACGGTGCGGTCGCCCCACCCGACCCATTGATTCGGATCTGGATTGTTCGGGTTCGCGGCGGTGTTATCGTGCCAGGCAGTGACGTGAATGACCGTGCCTTTGGGCAGCACTGGCGCCGCATCGTCCGCGTAGATGTAGTTAATCATCCAGTTGAAATTGAAATGGTCCACGTAACTCAGCACCTGCTTGGTTCCATCCGGCAAGATGGCTTCGAGGGCCATGGCTTTGCCGCGCAGATGCATGTGGGGTTGAAAATTCTCGAGACGCGCCGCCTGTTTGAGCACGTGGAAACCCTGCGTTTCGACGAGTGTGTTGGGCCGGATATCCAGAGGGCTGCCGGAAGTGGCAGTGGCGGCGAATATAGTCAGACGCGTCCGGTACTTCGGCTCCTGGCCCTTGGGATACAGATACACGGCCAACTCCACATGGTCGCGAATCTCTTCGCCGACGGCGTGAAGGTGCATCTCCCACCAGATTTTAGAACCGGGCAAGAGCAGCTTGCCGGTATTTGGGCGGTAGATGTCGTAGTTCTTGCCGATGGCCCACTCCATCAGAAGGCCCGGACCGCCGTCGTCGGCAATGGCCTGCGATCCACCCGGTTCTTCCTGCATCAGACGCGCGAGCACGTGATGCGTGATCCTGCGCCCGGCGGGAGTAGAAGGCCGAATTTCCACCGCCCTTACCCATCGCGGCTCCGTGAGCGGTATGTCGGTCAGCGGCTTAAACCATACGTCCTGCCCGTGCGCCGGCATGGTGTAGGCTTCGGATTTGATCACCAGATCAGGCGCGCCGAACTGTTTGGCAAGCTGCCAGCCCTGGTAGTCGGGCCAGTCCTTGGGTGCCGGCATCAGCTTGGGATCGCCTTGCGGAGCGCCCGCATCCACCCAGCGCACGAGAGTAGAGATCTGCTCGTCGCTTAGTGAAATGTCATTCTGAAACTGCTGGATTCCGACCGTCTTGTCCAGATGCCACGGCGGCATCGTGCGCGCGATGACCCGCTGCTTGATGGACTTCGCCCAAGGCCGCGTCTCGTCGTACGTGACCAGTGACATGGGCGCCGACGACCCTTTACGATGACAATCCTGGCACTTTTCCTGAAGAATCGGGGCAACGTCCTGAGTGAACGTTACCGGTTTAGTAGTTAGCTCCGCGCCAAATGACGCGCCGGTGAGTGTCACAAAAGCGCCTAACAGCAGAGCACGGGCCGAGTTGACGGTCATAAGAATCTCCCTCCAGGCTGCCCAGGGCCGCACGGTCTCCGGACACCTATCGCTCGGTAGGTAATTGTAAAGAGCGGAGGGTGTGAATGTCAAGGGTGCGGCGCGTTAACGTCCCGTGGCGGCAATTTCGCCAGCCTGGCGCCGGCGGCGGCCGCTCAGCAGATAAACGGCTGCACGCAACTCCAGCAACGGGTCAGCCGACGCCTCGATACCGTCCACGCGCGGAATCGGATCGAAGATGGTTTGTTGCTGCTCCGCTTGGTTGTTGGGGGCCTCCGCGGTGAGCTCTATCGTGCCGAAATCTATCAACGGCCGATCGGCAGGCCAGTGGATCGTCGCATCGTCCACGACGTCGCGCTCACCGGCGATCTGTACCTGGACCTGGAACCGTACCGGGCCCGCCGCCAGGCGAGACCTAAGCTCGTCAAACAGGTAGTTGCCATCTTTGCCCTTAACGGCCGCCGGGTCAAGATGTTCGACGCCGGCGCCTGGTGTAATCCGGTAACGCCCGTGCTGGGTGACGCCATCTTTGTTAGTGAATCGGAACGCGGTTATGCCGAAGTACGCTTCCTTACCGAAACTGGCGGGACTGGGCTTGGGCATTTGCACGTAGGCCAAGGCGGCCGGATGCGAGCCGAGGAAGACGTCGACCGGAGATGGCGAGGATTTGGAGGTGGCGCTGGCGGCGACGGCGCGCAGGAATTCCAGGAACTCCGGTCCGGTTCGGACGGGGAAGCCATCGGCCGAATGGCCGATGATGTCGGTGTGAACGCGATCGGCTAAGTGGAACCGGATTGCCATACCGTGAGGATTGGCGTTGGGGTCGTTATCGGGGATTGCCGGAATCCCAGTACCGTCAGAGAAGCGCACGGTGACCGGCGTGGACTCACGATTGAGGTGCGGCGCCCGCGTGAGAGATGCTGCCGCGCGCGATGGCTGGAACCTGCCGGTGACCAGAACACCCTTGGCGTGAGCCGGGCGAAAACCGGGGTGCTGACCGAAAAGCGTATCGAGTTGGGCAATCAAGTCGTTCGCGAGTTGGACGAGCTTTTCGTCGGATGGAAGTGGCATGCTGCCTCCCTCTGGTTTCTCAGGATAGTTAAACAGATGCCGGCCGTGGAAAACGGTTTCCAGGATTTCCGACTATCTATCGCCGATGAGTCGCCGTCCTTACAGTGAGCTCTTGGCTGTCTTTGGCCACACAACGCCCTGGTCCGGCTTCGGAACCGGCCCCAGGCCTTTGTTCACAAATTTCTGCACCCGCTGTCCGCGGTAAGTCTCGGTGGTGAAGATGTTGCCCTTCGAATCGGTGGCGATGCTATGCACGGCATAGAATTGACCGGGCTGGCGTCCACCATCACCGAAGCTGGTTAAGACCTGCAGCGATTCTCGTTCGATGATGTGTATTTTCTCGTTTGAGCCATCGGCCAGGAAGATGTATTTCTGTAGCGGGTCTTTGGAGAAGGCAATGTCCCAAACCGATCCGTCGCCAAGCGTGTTCTTAAAGAGAACCTGTTCTTTAACAAAGGTCCCATCCGGCTTGAACACCTGAATGCGGTCGTTGACGCGGTCGCAAACGTACAGCAGGCCGTCGTTGGAGAGCTCGGCGCAGTGTACCGGGTTGCGGAACTGCTGCGCCGGAGGATCGTTGGGGTTGTAACGGCCCAGGTTGGTGTCATCGGGCTTGTGGCCGTACGCACCCCAGTGGCGCTTGTATTTCCCCGTTTCGGCATCATACACGATGACGCGCTTATTGCCATAGCCGTCGGCAACATACAGCTCATTGGTCTTGGGATCGACAAACATCTTCGCCGGCCGTCCGAGATTCTCAGTGTCGTTGCTGCCTTTGCTCTCTCCGGCCTTACCGATCTGCATCAGGAATTTTCCATCCTGAGTGAACTTCATCACCATGCTGTCGTGATAGAGCGGCGGTCCGCCCGGCGCCCGCGCGGCTGCAGGCGCTGCGCCACGACCAGCGCCGCGGCCGGCTGCCGGACCGGCCGGCCCGAGAGTTTCTTCCGCGGGCACGCCCGCCATTGCAGCATTGCCGCCGATCCACACATTGCCCTTGTAGTCCACGGTGATTCCGTGATTCGACAGTGGCCAAACGTAGTTGTCGCCGTCCTTGCCTCCCCAGCTAGTCAGCAGGTTGCCTTGCTCATCGAACTCCAGGATTGCCGGTGCGGGTCCGCAGCATTCCGCCTCCACCACACCCGCCTGCCGCTTGGGACCGGGCGGATTGGCCACGGCGTAATTTTCCATCGCCTCCAGCGAACCTTGGCGGTGAATGATCCAGATGTGGTCCTGGGAATCCACCGAGACGCCGATCACATTTCCCAAGAGCCAATGATTGGGCAGCGGCTTAGGCCAGAATGGATCGACTTCAAAGCGCGGCGCCTGAACGCCGGCGGCCTCGACCACGGCTCTTTTTTCGAGTACGAGGTAAGCCGCGGCGAGCGCGCCCAGAAGCCCGACCAGAATCGCACCGATCCAGAAATTGCGTTTTGACACCTTACCTCCTCCAACGGTTCCCGCCAGGCGCATTACCGCTCCCTTTGGTCACGGCTCGGTAACAGACGAACTCGTGTATTATTCGCGTCGCCGTAGACAGCGCGTTTCCGAGCCTTGACCGAAGGGAGCGGTTTTTCAGACCGCCGCGCCAGGAACCTATCGCTCGGTAGATTGTATGGCCGGATAGGGCCGGTGTCAAGAATCCACGGCCTATCGAGCGATAATGGATTTTTCGAGCATCCAGCCGTCGCGCGATTTCTCCATGAACGACAACCCAGCCCAAACCCAAAAACGGACCTTGGAGCGGTTATTCGATGCCGCCGCCACGTTGTTCTGGGTGAAGGGATACGCCGCGACTACCACGCGGGAAATCGCGGCCGCCGTCGGCATCCAGCAGGCCTCGCTGTACTACCACATCGCCAGCAAAGAAGACCTGTTATATCAGCTCTGCGTCTCCTCGCTCGAACAGATCCGGACCGACGTGCAAGCCGCCGTCGATGAGGTCCGCGACCCCTTGGGCCGCATACGCGCCCTCATCCGCGCACACCTCGCCACGCTGCTGACGTACCAGGTGAGACACGTGACGATGCTCACCGAGCTGCGGGCTCTTTCGAGCCGCCATCATGAGCAGGTGTTGGGGCTTCGCAAGCAGTATGGGCGCCTGGTGCGGTCGGTCATCGAGGAAGCGCAGAGCGCCGGAGTGGTGCGCACCGACATTTCAGCCCAGTATCTTTACCTCGCTTTGCTCAACGTGCTCAACTGGGCCGTCCTATGGTTCCGTCGCGATCAGGAATTGCCGGCGGACCGGCTCAGCGGTCTTTTCACGCCAGTCTTTCTGGATGGCGCGGCCGTTTTGCCGGCGCGCGTTCCGCCGATGCCCCCGGACTTCCCGGCAGGGCCACGCAAGAAATCTGCATCGCGGGGACGGAAGTTTGCGGAGGCCGGCGAGAAGCCCACGGCAGAACGGATGTTGAACGCCGCTGCCGCGCTGTTCTCGAAGAAAGGCTATACGGCGACGAGCACGCGCGAGATCGCGGCCCTTTTGCGGATTCAGAAGGCTTCGTTGTATTACCACATCGAAAGTAAAGAGGACCTGCTCTACGATATTTGTAAGTCGTCACTCGAACGGATCCGGCTGGACGTCGCGGCCGCGGTTGAGAACGTTCCCGATCCGTTCGAGCGGACGAGTACTTTGGTTCGGACCCACATCGAGAGCATGCTCCGGGACCAAGACAGACATTCCGCCACGTTGTCCGAGATGCGCGCATTATCGAAAGAGCGCCTGGCACACGTGATATCGCTCCGCGACGCCTACGAGGACCTGGTGCGATCCGTTTTGCAGGACGCGCAGAGTGCCGGCGCGTTGCGAGCCGACATATCGGTGAAATACCTTTGCCTCATCCTTCTTGGGTTGGTGAACCGAGTGGAGGTCTGGTACCGGCGCAACGGCGCGTTATCGCCCGGCGAACTCGGTGAAATTCTGGCGGTGATCTTCTTGAGCGGCGCAGCCGCAACGGCCCGGGACTGATGGCGATTGCCGCACCCGCCAACACCGATCTGGTAAAGTTGAACTATGCAGATGGATGCCGAAGACCGTGCGCAACATCGGCAACTGCAGAAGGAATATGGCAGCCTCTACCGCTCGGTGAGTGACATCCTCTTTCAGCATAATGTCATGGACTTAGACGGCAAACACAATACCGGCGACTACGATCCGGAGGTGGACGTCCTGCTGCTTCGCATTGGCGAGGCGGTAGACTGCGAATCGCTGAAGGGGATCTTGTACCAGGTGTTCCGGAATGCCTTCGGTGCGGAAAACTGTGGCACTCCGGACCGTTACGACGGCGCCGCCGCGGAAATCTGGAAAGCGTACGAGCGCCATCGGAATAAGTAATGGTGGGCGCGACAGGACTCGAACCTGTGACCTCCTGCGTGTGAAGCAGGCGCTCTAACCAACTGAGCTACGCGCCCGATCTTGCGGGGCAATACTGCGCGGACTGGCGCTGGCGCGCCAACCTTTGAGTCTACCAGAGAGTGACCGGGCG